>JAANMU010000003.1_pt1 | contig 280983 bp, 241 predicted proteins | sample 7279701 | NCBI WGS metagenome assembly JAANMU01 (sample SAMN14094539, study PRJNA606508) | bioreactor metagenome | isolation source: A lab-scale SPAN reactor treating ammonium-rich wastewater day 57 | place: Ireland: Galway | collected 2017-03-13
CTCGCGACGACGCACTTGCGCTTCGCTAATCCTTCACCTCCATCAAGTTGGATAAGGGACTTGCACCCTCAAGTTGGCAAACATGCCTGGCAAACATGCAAAACGCCGATCGCCGAAACTCTCGGCGCTCGGCGTTAAATGGCGGAGCCAATTCGGACAGTGTACAAGTGAACAGATCCCCGTGTAGGAGTCGAACCCGGGACCGGCTGGTTAACGGCGGCCAATTCTTTGAGCAAGGATTTGCCCAATCCAAGCCGGATTGTGTATCCAAGTGTAGTTAATCAACCTGAATTCAACACAGCCAAACCGGATTGCCAGTGATTCCACTAACGCCTCTTCGTCCCAGTTTCCCGGCTATCTTTGGCGTTTCTTAGCGTCTGCAGTGAATTGATTCTACTTGTCGTCCACGAGGATCAAAACCACGTTAGGCAATCGCCGTACTTCATTGGCATCCAACGACGCTCCGCAGAGACCAAACAAAACGCATAGCAGCATGGGAAACCACCCACGGATTGTTTTCGGGTTGATCGTCATCGCTTCCTCGTCGCCATCTGCCAATAGGAATTTCGTCCGGTCGACCTATCGAGCGTGCTGCAAGACCTGGCCTTGTTTCTCGAGGCGAGTTTGAAGCTCTGGAATGGGCACATTTCTCGGCGGTACCTGGTGTTCGATCGCCAGATGAGCGGCCGTGCCGGCGGCCTGACCGAGCGACATCCAGGTCGGTTCCATGCGGATTGACGAATAGGCCACGTGGGTGGTGGAAGCCGCCACGGGCACAATCAACCCATCGATCCGCTCAGGAATCATGATCCGATAGGGAATTTCGTACGGACGCGTAATGTAATCGAGCATTCCCAGGTAACCTTCGAGCACGATCGTGTCCGTGACCTGGCGCTTTCGCGTGGGAAAACTGTCGATGGGAAACTCGCCCACGGCGATGCGGTCGACATGCCGACGCGGTGAGCGATCGTCGCCTTCGCCCGCGATATCGTGCTCGGTCAGAGTGTATTCACCGACCAATCGCCGCGCCTCGCGCACGTACAGTTGAAAGGGGAAATGACCGTTGTCGGTGAATTCATCCTTAGGCAAATGGAGTTCGTTGGCCAACCGTCGATGGGCGGGAGGAACTTCGGGATCGTTTTGCAAAAACCACAGCAAACCCAACGTGAGATTGCGATGCCTCTCGCAGATTCTTTGTCGCGTGGCATCGTCGCCGGTCACGTAGCCGCGGTTCTCTTCGCAAAACGGAAATCCAAGGGGTCGAGGGTTGATGTTGACGTCGGTCTTGCGATTGGGAATGTCGGTGATCGAGAGCGCCCGTACCAGGGTGTCGAAGTGCGCAGGATTGTATCCGCGGCCAGGCTTGAACACTTTCGGACCAGCGAGGCGGCCTGCCTTCAAGTCGTCAAAATAGTCTAGATAATGGCTGCGATCGTATTCGGGCGGTGGCTCGGTCAGACGGTGAGCGTTGGCTGGATCGGTGGTGAGGCACAAACGATAAGTATAGGCCGGCAATCGGTCATCGGCCTCGCCCGTGGTTCCATCCAGGAACTCGCGGTTCTGGTAATCGAAGTACACCACTCCGGCATGAGGCTCGTTGAATTCTCGCCGCGATTCGCGCCCCAAACGAAACTTGGCCCCGGCAGCCGCGTAAAGATCTCCTTCGTAAGTTGCGTCGACGAACACGCGCGCGTTCAGGCGACGAACCTCGCCGCTTTGACGGTTCGCCACCTCAATACTCGTGAGAACTCGGTCCTTCACGCTGGCCGACTGCAAACGCCAGCCTTTCAGCACAGTGAGGTTTGCCTGTTCGCCGAGCATGGCCTCGAATGTTGCTTCGGCGACCGAGGGCTCAAAATAGTAGCCGTCGCGACATAGTTTTACGTTTTCGGAATCGGCGCCGTACGTTCGCACATAATGTTCATAAACACGGTTCACGAACTCCTTGAACAGACCGCCGATCATATCCCGGTTTTCCACGTCGCTCTTGCCCAAGCCGCTCGTGGTCATACCTCCCACGTGGCGGTGGTACTCCACGAGCGTTACGTGGCGTCCTTGTCGAGCAGCAGAAATGGCAGCGGCAATTCCACCGGGGGTACCACCCACCACAACGACGTCAATCAGGTCTGCGGCCATTGCCTGCAAGGACAGCAGCCAGCAACCCAGCGCAAAGCAACATCGAATGGCAACTGGCATCAATTTTCGACCTCGTGCGGAATGACAAGCAGACGCCGGACGCGGCGCAATGTGGAACGCGGCCAGCGCCGCGCGTTCTTATCATACGGACCGAAATGACCGAACCGAAACGAGAAATCCAGGGAAACCGCGACCACGGTGTCCGCGATGAAACATTCCTTTGGTCGACATGAAGGGAATGAAGGCAACGTTATGAAATGTCGGAATCGCAATTGACGCGTGCTGCCATTCGTGGCAGGTTATGCGCAATTAGACTCGCCGGAACGCGCAGACTCCCGCCTGCTTGCTTGCTGGCATGTCGATCCCCGACCCAGAAACATCTTGGAAAGGCGCCACGGATGGTACCCGCCTTCTTCTGCGCATGCCTGTTATGGGGCAGCGTCACAGAGATTTCCCCCTCGGCGTCGCCCGAAAGTTCCAGCGAAATCGCCGAGTCCAATGTCAACGGCAAAGGGGAGCCGACTCTCGCCGCACCCGATGAACTGGTGCGCGACCTCGACCGGCTTCGCCAGAACTTGCCCCGCATTGTGCCGACTGTGAGCGAGCGCAGCGCTCTCACCAAGAATCGCGCTGCCGACAGCTCAGACGATGCGGAACCCGTTTCCGATCCCTTTGCCGCGCGCGATCCGGGCAATGCCGCGGGCATCAGCGCCGAGGACATGCCGCCCAAATCCGCGGAGCCGCCGAATCTGTCGGGACCGGAAATGGAACCCCGTGCGTCACTCCCACCCGCACAGTTTCCGCCCCCGCAATCCCCTCCGCCGACCAATCCCAGTCAAGATCCTTTCGGCCAGCCTGCGAACACTCCTTCGACTGAGCCGTTAGCCGATTTTCAGCCAGCGATGGCTCCCCGCCGTCCGGAGTCGGGCGACGAACCGCTGCGACCGCCCGTTCTGAACGAGGACGCGCTCTCCCGCCCTCTTGAGCCTGCCGGTCTGGTCCGCCGTGCCGGCGGCGAGATCGAAGCCACGGGCGAATTGCCCCCGCCCCGGGAATTAGGAGAGTTGGTTCCGGTTCGCCATGAGAATACCTCGGCCGCGCAAAACCTGGTGGAAGAACTGTATTCCGACGGACCGCAGGAACCGACAACGAGCGGATCACCGCCGCCTGCCAACATTGCGTTGAAAGACGTCCTGCAACGTGGGACTTCGCCGGCTGAGCGGTTGGCTTTGGTGCAATCGTACTGGCGGTTGGCGACCCTGGCCGCGGAAAGCCGTGTGATTGCGCGGCATGCGCAGCGGATGGAAGCTCTATCCGCGTTGTATCGCCAATCCGGAAACGGCGATGTGCCCTTGGAATTGAGTGCCTCAGTTGCCACCGCGATCGCGCGTCAGCAGGAAGTCGAGGTGCATTGGGCAGAAACGTCGGCCCGTTTGAGCGCCGGCAGTGCGCAAGCGCCGATTCAACTTCGGCCGGGTGATTTACCCCATGCCGGAACTTATCGCACGGAGTTCGACCGCATGTTTGGCGGCCGCCCGGCACCCCCTCGACTGCAACTTCTCAACCGCCTGCTTCCGCTCCGTCAACAGGCTGTTGCCAGTCGGGCCACGGCCATCGCCGCGGCTGCCAACGCCGTTTCGGCCGCCGATGAATCGTTCCAACGCGGCGAATTGTCGCTTGGACGTCTGCTGTTTCAACTGCGTCGGCACGCGGAAGAACAACTACGCTTCTTGCTGGCGGTGGAAACCTACAACAATGAAATTGCCGAGTACGCCCTCACGGCCACGGGCGGTCAACTCCCCTTGGCAACCCTCGCCGAAACGCTCGTGAAGGCCCCGCAAGACGCACTGTTGTCGCCTGTTGAAAACACCGTGAGCGCCGCCCCGTTAACCGGTACTCCACGGGCATCCTTTCCGCCCGGGACGCCTGTTCCCAGCGCCCCCCTTCCTGGTGGAACGATTGTTCCCATGGGCACACCTTTCCCCATGGGCAACCAACGCACGTACGGCGTCAACAATGCTCCAAGTACTGGAACTACAATCCCCCTGGGGGGAAGTGTCCCAGCATCGCAGTCTGGGATTTACCGATCGCCGACGTCATCGGGCAGCCCTACGCCGGCAATCGATTCGGCCCCAGGCGACAATTTGCCGGCGATGCCGCAGCCAATCCAAGGCGCCGACCATCTTCCCGGCCATTCCATCCTGAAGTCTATCAGCACGCTTCCGCCCGAGCGCGGCGGATCGACGTCCAATCGCGCCGTACCGGTCAGCGGGTTCCAGGAGATACCGGCTGGCAATTCCACTCTACAACCGATCGCCCCGCCGTCCGGAAGGATCGATATGGCATCGCCCTTATCGCGCCCGCCGGCTCGTTTTCAGCAAATCGAACAGCCCCAACTGTTGCCACCACCGCCCGCATCTGCGACGGTTCCCGCATACCAGCCACCAGGCACGGTACCTACCGGCGAGGGTTCTCCTGGGCCAAGCCCAGGCGTCACCTTGCCCGCCACGTCCGCTCCCCCTGCGACTGCCCCACCCGCGGCGCCTACCGATCGCAGCACTTTGCGACCGATTTCGCCCCCTTCGGAGCAGAATCCGCTCCGAGGCGTTAGAGCAATTGCATCCATGCCTCAGGGCGAACAACTCGAGGCGCTACGTGATGCCTTCTATCGCCATCTGCCACCCGGGGCAACTTCGACAACCGAGATTTACATTTTGGGCATGTGGTCCGGTGAGCCAGCACTGCGGTACTGCAACTGGGTAGAACAGATGGCAGCCGAGCGGATTTGGTTCGACCAGATTGAACGATTGGCAGCACTGGAGACCGCGACACTCCAACTTCGCAATCGCCAAGCCGGCGACTATTCGCTGCTGGCAATCCGCGCCGCGCGGAGTTCGACCCAGGCCAGTTTCGATACCGCCAGGTCCGACACGATTGTCGCAGAGGCAATGGTTGATCCATCCCAGCACCCCGCAGCCGATGCCGTGGCCCTACCCGACCTGCGAGGGGTCCGCGAACAGTTGCAACCGGGCACGCGATCGGCCATGTTTGCCAAAGCCGTGATTCTTGGCGGCGAAGCCGTAATTCAAACGCATCTTGCGGCGGAACAAGCGCTGGTGGACGTACAAACGAATAGAGTATCGGTGGAAGATGCAATCGACACTCTGGACTTGCAGCGTCGCGCATCGCTGCAGTGGCTGGCGAGCGTCACCCGGCAACAAGTAGCTGGTTATCGGTAAACCTGCGCATTTCCACCTTGGGTGGAACCGCTAGCGAGAATCGACGCTGTGCCCTGCGGTTCGTCTGCCTGACCCGTTTGGTGGCTATCCACCTGCGGCGCTAATTTCGGGCAAGAATTCTCGTTGCCGCTGACCTCTTCAGCGCACTGCCGCAGCAAAACGCCGCCGCCGAGAGTTCGTGGGGCGGTTGTCTGTTGCGAGCGCTTGGGATATGGTACCGCTTGCTCTTGGTCGCCTCCCCGCGGCGGCGATGACATACGTCAACAGAGACAGGAAAGCGTCCTTCCCATGAAACTGGCAACATATCTCAGTGGCAGCGGCCCCCGCACGGCGGCCCTGCGCGGCGAGCAATACGTGGACTTGAATCTGGCCGATTCTTCCCTCCCAGTGGGAATGCGCGAACTGCTCGCCCTCGGCGATGCCGGATTGGCCAAGGCGGCCGCGGCGGCCGAGCGGGGGCAACCGGTGGAAAACGTGAAACTTCTGGCCCCGGTCCCCGATCCGCAGAAAGTGATCTGCATCGGTTTGAATTACTCGGACCATGCCAAGGAAAGCGGCATGGAACCGCCCCCCGAGCCGGTGGTGTTCAACAAGTTTGGCACGGCGGTGGCCGCGCATGATGATGCGATCGTGGTGCCACCGAACTCCGAAGCCGTCGATTACGAGGCTGAATTGGTGGTGATCATCGGCCAGGGCGGCAAGAACATCGCCGAGGCCGATGCGCTCGCGCACGTCGCTGGCTATGCCTGCGGAAATGACGTTTCTGCCCGCGATTGGCAATTGCACAAGCCGGGCAAACAGTGGCTCTTGGGCAAAACATTCGACGGCTTCGCCCCGTTTGGCCCGCACCTGGTCACGCGGGACGAGGTGAGCGACCCTGGTAATCTGGCCATCCGGTTGCGGTTGAACGGCAAAACACTCCAAGACTCGCGGACCGACCAGTTGATCTTCAATGTGCCCCAGTTGATTGCCTACTTGTCTCAGGTGTGCACACTCATGCCCGGCGATGTGATCTTTACCGGCACGCCGCCGGGAGTGGGCTTCGCCCGCAAACCGCCCGTGCTGCTCAAACCGGGCGACACGTGCGAAGTGGAGATCGAGAAAGTGGGCATGCTGCGAAACGCGTTCGTGGGCGTGTGAAAATTGTGGACGCCCACGCGATGGTTGAACAAACGTCGCCATACGCACCGTCGGTGAATTGACCGTGGGGCGAAGCGGTTTCTATAATCCGCGTTTCACTCGAAGGTTTCCAGCAATGTCTTGACGCGGGTTAATCCCAAACAGACGTATCCTCCAGAATCGGCTCTGCAGCTTGCCGAGATGCTAGCACACAAGAAACTACCCGCACTACTACAGGCGAAGGTGCCATGAAGATTCACGAGTATCAAGGCAAACAACTCTTTCGCGAGGCAGGTGTGCCGGTGCCGCGGGGCATTGTCGCCAAAACGCCCGACGAAGCGGCGGCCGCCTACACCGAGTTGGGCAGCAAAGTGGCCGTCGTCAAATCGCAAATTCACGCGGGCGGGCGAGGCAAGGGCCGATTCAAGGAATTTCCCGAGCAGCGCGGTGTGGTGCTGGTGCGTTCGGCCGACGAGGCCCGGGAAAACGCCCAACGGATGCTCGGCAGCACGCTGGTGACCATCCAAACGGGAGAAGAAGGCAAGAAGGTGCAAACCCTGTTCGTGGAAGAGGGTTTGGACATCGCCAAGGAATTGTACCTGGGCATCGTGATCGATCGCGAGGTCGGCCTCCCGGTAATCATCATGTCGTCTGAAGGGGGCATGGAGATCGAAGAGGTAGCGGCCACCCACCCCGAAAAGATCCACCGCGAGCATTATCTGCCCTCGGCGGGGTTGTCCAAAGAGCAGGCGACGATACTCGCCCAGGCGGTAGGGCTCACAGGCGACGCCGTTTCGGCCGCCGCATCATTCTTGCCCAAAGTGGCGCAGTTCTTCGTCGATAACGACTCCAGCATGACGGAGATCAACCCTTTGGTAGTGACAGCGGACAACCAGATGTTGGCCCTCGACGCCAAGGTCACTTTCGACGACAACGCGTTGTTCCGCCATAAAAACTTCGCTGAGTTGCGAGACCTGAATGAAGAAGAACCCACCGAAGTTCGCGCGCAAGAGGCCGGATTGAGTTACGTGAAACTCGACGGAAACATTGGCTGCCTGGTGAACGGGGCCGGCCTGGCGATGAGTACCATGGACCTGATCAAACTGCACGGCGGCGAACCGGCCAACTTCCTGGATGTTGGCGGCGGCGCCAACGTGGACCAGGTGACCGAGGCCTTTCGGATTATTCTGGCCGACGAAAACGTGAAAGCTGTGCTGGTGAATATCTTCGGCGGCATCATGAAGTGCGACACCATTGTGTCGGCGCTCCTGGAATCGTACGACAAGGTCGGATTTCATGTCCCGCTGGTGGTTCGGTTGGAAGGCACCAACGTGGAACTCGCCCGCAAGATGCTGAAAGAAAGCGGCAAGGACATCATCGCCGCCAACGATTTGACCGACGCCGCGAAAAAGGTTGTGGGCACGCTGAAGGCGTAGTTGCCCCTTGCAGCAGAGCACCCTGGCAACGCGCCGCTGGCAGAACTTTATCTATCGCCCCTCCTCATACACTGACTGGACCATGAGCATCCTTGTCTCCCCCTCGACGAAATTCATCACCCAAGGCATCACCGGCCGCGCGGGGCTGTTTCACAGTCAGCAGTGCCGAGCGTATGCCGAACAATGCCAGCCCGGCAAGCAAGTGCTCGTGGGCGGCGTAACGCCCGGCAAGGGCGGAACCGAGGTGGACGGCTTTCCCGTCTTCAATAGCGTAAAAGAAGCCGTGGAGGCAACCGGGGCCAACACCTCCATGGTGTTTGTGCCGCCGCCGTTTTGCGCCGACGCCATCATCGAAGCGGTGGATGCCGGAATGGAGTTGGTGGTCGCTATCACCGAAGGCATTCCCGTGCTCGATATGGTCCGCGTGCAGCAATACATGCGGGGAAAACCCACCCGGCTCATCGGTCCCAACTGCCCTGGCGTCATTACCCCAGGCGTCGCCAAGATCGGCATCATGCCGGGTTACATTCACACTCCGGGCAAGGTAGGGCTCATCAGCAAGAGCGGCACCCTCACGTACGAAGCGGCCTGGCAGTTGGGCAACGTGGGGCTCGGTCAATCGACGGCCGTGGGTATCGGCGGCGATCCGGTAATCGGCACCTCGTTCATCGAGTTGCTGCAAATGTTCCAGGAAGATCCCGGCACCGAAGCCATCCTCATGATTGGTGAAATCGGCGGCAACGCCGAGATCCAGGCCGCCGAATTCATTCGCGACCACATTCGCAAGCCCGTGGCCGCATTTATCGCCGGCAAGACGGCGCCCCCCGGCAAGCGGATGGGACACGCCGGCGCGATCATTTCAGGTGGCAGCGGAACGGCGGGCGAAAAAATCGAAGCCCTGAAAGCAGCCAAGGTCGAAGTGGCCGAAAGCCCCGCCGACATGGGCGCCGCGGTGCAACGGGCCATGAAACGGGCAGGCATGTAAACCTATTGAGACAGGCTCATGCCCTTAGCACCGACTGCCAGACTTGCGCTGTTGCCTGGACATTTTGCCCGTAAAAATGCCGCGGTAACTTCGCCACCGCGTTTACTTTTCCCTGGGGTTTCGTCAGGGGCTGGTCTCAATCAGTCGCTGCAGGTGGCGAACTTGCTCTTCATTCACGCCGCGCAGCGGGTGTTGCAATAGCCAGTCCACGTCTTCAGACGCACCGCGGAGCCGCTGGGTTTGATAGCGCAACACCGCGCGCATCCAGCGTTCTTCCTGGGGATTGGGCTCCACGGCAATCAATGCGTCGACATAGCCCAACATTTGTTCGGCATCCTGCTTCTCTCGAGCAAGATTCATCAGGTTGTGCAGCATCCGCACGACAATTTCACGTTTGCTCACGGCCTGGAGGAAGCTGTCTTGCCAGGGAAGGTTGCTCACTTCCTTCACTCGATCCTTGGCCTCGGCTTCACTCAACGGCCGGGCGCCCTCGTATACATCGATGAGTTGCGGCTCGCCCTGGGCCGGAACGTGCTTGGCGATGAAATGCCCAGGCAATCCCACCCCTTGCACGTCAACGCTTAGCCGTTTGGCAAGTTCCATGTACAACACTGCCAGCGTGATGGGTAAACCTTCGCGATCGTCGAGCACTTCGTTGAGATAGCTGTTGGAACGGTGGTAGTAATCGTTGCGGCTGCCGTGAAAACCATTCTCCTGAAACAAGTACTTGTTGAGTGCCGCCAACCGCGCGGCGTCGTTGGCGTCGTTGGGCAGCTTGCCGCGGATTTCTTCCGCGCGGCGATCCAAGTCGCGGAGGTAAGCGGCCACGTCCACTTCTTCGTTATCGAGCCTCGCAACCAACAGCGAGGCTTTCGCCAGGTCGATTTGTTGCTCGGTTCCCTGGACGGTTTTCCGCAAGTCATCGCACACTTGCTGGCGATGCACGTCGGTGGCCAGTTTGCGAAGCTGTTCTGCCTGGCGTTCCAGTTCTTGAGCACGGTTGCGAAGCGCCGGAGCCGTCTGCGGCTCGAGCGGGTCGAGTTTTTCGAGATAATGATCAATCGAACCACGTGGCGGAATATCGCCAAGTGTACCGGCGATTCGTTGCAGCAATTCGTCCGATGGACTCATGCTCTTGAGTTCCTGCCCCCATTGAAAATTGCGAAATTCACAATTGGTGTTGCGGAATTTGGCCAACCCGACCTGCTTGCCCTGGATTCGACTATCGCGCGATTCCACCACCAGCTTGCCGTTTACGTAACAGAGCATGCGATCTTTTTCGACCCGCACCTTGAGCGCATTCCAATCGCCGGGACGATAGTGCTCGCTGCGTTCGTCGAACAATATGGTCCAGCTCAGCACGTCGGGACCCTCAAATCGCGTCAACCGGAGTTTGCCGCCACTGGGATAAAATCCGTAATGCAGGTCGCCGTCGGCCGCAAAGACCAGGCCCGCAGCGCCCGATTCGTCGTCCAGCTTGACTTCCGCGCCCACCTCATAGGGGCGATCGGGCAGCGTCTCCTTCGACAGGCAATAGCTACGGCCGCCAAAGCCCTCGCCCAAACCTTCCACTTGAATCCGCCCGGCTCGCTGTCGCCACCGCGCTCCCAGAGCTTCAGTCCATTTGGTCGGGTCGAGCGTGCCGATCGTCAACCAGCGCTCGATGGGCACCGGGTTCGGCTTCTTGAGCAGCGACTTGAGCGCATTGACTTCCACGGCAAAACCCAGGTTGGCCGTCACCAGCGACTTCATGGTCAACAGGCCATGCACGCGGCCGTGCAAATCGAGCAGCGGTCCGCCGCTATTGCCGGGTTCAATGGGAATGGCCAGCTGGACCATCGGTTTTCCTTCGATCTCGCGTCGACCAGAAACCACGCCCGCCACCACGCTGTGCCGCAAACCCTGCGGATTGCCGAGAGCCACGACGTTCTGCCCCTTTTCGAGTTCGTCGGAATCGCCCAGCGCCAGGGCCGGCAGATTTTTCGCGTCGATGCGAACCACGGCCAGATCGAGCTTCGCATCGGAAGCCAACACCTCCGTCGCCTGGTACTGTTTGCCGTCGGCCATTTGCACATGGATGGGTCGGGCTTCGCCAATCACGTGCATATTGGTGGCGATAAGGCCATCGGGCGAGACAATGAATCCCGACCCCAGCCCTTGTCGTCCGCCATCGCGGCCCGTGTAAGTAATGACTACCACCGATTTCATAAATCGGGCGGCAATCTGCTGTGCATCGAGCGGCTGTGCAGAAACATTTTCTTCGCCCGCGGACTGCTCAAGCGGCAGCGGCTTGTCGACCGGCGGCGCCTCGATCGCTTCGTGCTGCTCGGAAAGCGGCGAGGCGGCGTTGGCTCTCCCTGCTTGCCGGTCGCCGCGGACGCCATCGTCGCTTGCCAAAACAGGATATAGCGAACCACAAGCGAGCAGCCATACGGCAACAAACAAAGCGCAACGCAGGTGCATGCACAGCCTCCCTGGAAGGACGGGCGGGGATGTTCGGCGCGACGGCAACACCGCCTACCCAGCGCGTTCGAATCGAAGGCTGGCGGCCGTTTGCCAATCGCCGCTCCATTGTGGCAGGAATGGTGGCGGCAGGCAAAGCGCTGGGCAAAAAGAGACGCCGCTGAGGAACATGCGAGCGTCTGTTCCCGCCCACGGCGCGGACCCACTTCAGGCAAATTGCGCCCGGTGCGATTAGCTTCGCGATTCGCCCGTTGACTCGCATCCAGGGAACGGATTAGCGCCCAACGTTCCCACCAGCGAATCCCGATATCCCGGCGAACGGAGCCGCTCCAGCTGCGTATTCACGTCCTGGCGACGCTCGCTCAATTGCAACCGAGTATGAAGTTGCCGATCGGGATTGTCCTTTATCCAACGGTCGAGGTAGCTGGCGTGCCGTTCCCACAGGGCGATGTCGCGCTGCTGCTTGGTGTGCAACCGGCGGTGATACCAATCGCTTGCCAGCAAGTACTCGCGTGTGAAAAGTCCGCGAATCTCGGGAGCGTGCGCGTCGTGACCTTGATATTCACCCTGGGCCATAATGTTCAACAGAGCTTTCAGCGGCGGACAGGCAAATTCAACCGACCCGTCTTCAAAATAAGTCTTCGCCACACGCTGTTGGGCCTCGGTAATGTATTGCACGCCATCGGCAAACGCATCGAGGTCTTGCTTTTCGGGGCACAGAATCTCCTCGTGAAACACCTTGGCGGGATTGTCAAAAATCCGCCCAAAATACCGACGCACAAATCGTTCGGTGATGCGATACCCCAAGCGACTGGCCAACACCTTCGCGCCGGCATGTCGAAAATCGTGCAACGGTTCCAGCAGTCCCTCGCCGATCAAAAATTCGGGGTCGCGCTCGTCGGGGCTCATGCGACACCAGATTTCCGGAATCAACAGGCTCAAATCGTGATCGACGCGCACGTCGGGCCCGACGTGACCGGCCGCCGACGAAAAACCCGCCAGGTTGGTAAGGATGAAGCTCACCAGTGCGTTGTTCAAGTCCACAATCGGCAGCAACGCATTGAAGGGCCCCTTGGTCAGGGCTCCCTCGCTGCCGGCACCCGTCGTCGAGGGACTCTTGCCCGTCAGCGAGCAAATGAAGTCCATGAACAGTTCGGGCAGTTGCTGATAGTGGATGGGGTTATAAACCGCCAGGCTGCGAATGCCGCGGTCTCGATCCGGTGGATTGTTCCGGCGGCCGATGAGCACGGCATTGATGGGCATGGGTACCGGCTGGTCCGCCGGCACGGCGCGGAACAAGCGCGTTCCAACCTCCGCCACGTAGCGTTTCATCGGGTTGACGAGATCTGGCCGTGTTTGCAGGTATCTGGGGTTTTTGGTGGGCTTGCCATCGACCAGTCGAGGCGCCGCCGAACACACCACGTAACCGGATCCGTCTTCAATCACCGATCGCAGCAAGGCTTTCATGGGCTCGGTGAACTTTTCCAGATCGACCACATATTTGGCCATCTCGCGCACTTGCTCGTGCGAGAGCGGCTCGAAATTCGAAATGAAATTGTCTTGCCGAGCGAGGTCGGCTTCGGTTTGTTTGTCGAGTCCTCGATGAATGGCGTCGTCGGGCCGTTGGAACAGCCGATATTCGCAGTTGGCGGCAAATTTGTAGCTGGGAGCGTGATGATATGGTTCCAAATGATTGAGCGGCCCCCGCGGCACCACCACCGAAGCGGTGATATCGTCTTCAGTCTGGATCTTTTCGGCAGCCGCGAAGTCTTGCCGAAGTTTGAAAGTGCGCCAGGCATGCGAAGCTTCTAAACCTACGCGAAGATACGCTCCTACCAGCTTGCGATCGCGGTATTTGAATTCATGGCCAGGCGAGCCATTCACAATATCGACGCTGAAATGTCGCCGCCAATCATCATGCAACTCCGGTTTCCAGAATCGCTTGATGATGAACACCAGCGCGTAGATGTAGCTGGGAATGCTCTGCAGCCACTGATTGTATTCTTCAGTGTAGTCGGTCGAGGGAGTGAGCAGTTTGATCACGCTGCCAAGCGAACGGCCCCGATCGAGCAGCGGGCGACTCATTTTGCTTTCGTAATTGGGCTGCCAGCCCAGGTCGCTCCGCCAACGGGTGGAGTAGTCCTTGTCGAAAAGCTGCTGCACCAGGTCGAGATCGGACTGCAGATCCGCGACAAAAATTGGCCCGTACAGCATGTAATCGACCAGCGACTTGCTGATTTCGCTCTTGCCGCCGCCGCTCACCGTACAGGGTTTGTGGCAAAACGTGCCTTCGCCTGCCGTGCCAATCAGCCGCCAACTTGGCGCCTCGGGGTGCTTCTCCATTCGCAGTTTGTAGCCGCTGGGGGCCATGTACACTTTGCCGGGCAAGAGGGGAATGGAGTGCGGTTGGCCGTCCTTGAGCCAACTTACCTGTTGCGACTGCAGGCTGGCCTTGGCGTTTTCGGCAATGTAGATCAGGTCGGGGTATTGCCGATCGACGCCGTAGCCTTCGGGGCGAACGTCGATAAACGACGCATAATCGCGGGCGACGTCGGCAAACGTGCGTCCGTTGTAGCGGCGACTGTCGGCCTCGAAGTCATCTCCCAAATTGAAGCTGGGAAAGGCGATGGTCCCTCCCGCGTGCTCCTCCTCGACATTGCCGTAAAGATTGGCCGCGAAGCTGATCTGTGTTTTGACTTCTTTCTTGCAGTAACCGAAGTAGTTATCGGCAATCAGGGTCGCGATCACGCCCGCCTCGGTGCGGCAGGTGACTTTGAACGATTGTCCTTCGTTGTAGAATTCGCCTTCCTGTTCCCAGCACATGCCATCGCGGCGTTGTCGATCGGTGGCCTCGCTCGCGCGCGGCAAGCCCAACTCGCGTTTGGTGAGGGTGGTCAATTGCGGCGCCAGAATCACCACTCCGGTATGCCCCGTCCAACTGTGAACGTCGAGCCCCGCGTCGTTTTCCGGCAGATACGGGTCGCCGGCATTCCCAAAAATCGACTCCACAAAATCCAGATTGCTAACCAGGCCTCCGGGGGCGAAGAAGCGAATCTCCATCCGCTTCTCGCGCACCACGCCGGTAACCTCCGGGCAGACCAACGGACGAATCAAAAGCGACACCATCAGGCGGGCAGGTTCCGGCTGCTGCGAGGTAAACGGCAACTCGAGCAAGTCGTCGGGCGGCGCCAACGCATGCTTGAGTAATGCCGCGAAGACGCGTTTGGGCACGGCTTTCTTGTCTGCCGGGATCGGCAACCCGCCCTCGGCCACGTGAAACGTGCCTTGCGTGGTGCGACGGTCGCTGCGGGGATTATGCAGCACGCCGTTCTTTACGCGATACGACTGCACCAACGCGTTGCTGAATGAATCGCGTTGGAAGGGAAGCGAGGCCTCGCGAGCGACTCCATGCCGCTGCAACACCAGCGTGCGTTGCGGCAGACGTATCCGCTCCGGCAGGTCGCAATCGGCGAAGTGTTCTCGAAAGAAAGCCTCAATCCGACCGTCGACCGGGGAGCGAATGTCTTCCGCCAACCGCAAACGCTGTGCATAAGTCGCCAGCAGGGATTCTGCATCGCGAGAAATCCCCAATTTGTCGGCAATTTCCACGCTGGGAAAACCCAGGGCAATCAACTGCAAATTGAGGTACCGCTGGAGCCGCACATGCTCCGCCTGCGACTGGGCCAGCGAATTCGAGGGCGCGAGACCGAGCGCTTGCTTCAGGTCCAATGGCATTTGCGATGGCTGCCTACGGGGAAATCGTCCAGGGGAATGTATGGAATCCGGCGGCGGAATGGTCTGCTTCGGGAAAGCAAACGGCGCGCCCCCAATTTCTGTTTGTTCAACCTGAGGGAACTGGCCAATTTTTGCAAGGGCCTAACATGCGGGTGCGAAACTTTCGCGTGCTGTCGCGAAAAAAGCTGCACCCCCGTAGAACTATTTCGCGAGGCAGGAGTCTAGAATTGCGAACTTTGGCGGCTTTCCAAGGGCGGCGGCCCGCCGCTCGCTTCGAGCGGAGCTGCGAGTATTCCCGGCACTGTTTGCCTGCGTAAGGTGCAGCGGAGATGGCACCGCTCGGTGCGGAAACGTGCGATCGCGGCGGGATCCGCCAAGAACTCGAGCTAACGGTACAGACCCGCGACAGGCCTGCCTGTCGCCACAGCGAACGGCCGCCCGAGGGAATCCTGATAGTGCTGCGCCGGATCGATCCCCAGTGCCGCGAACATGGTTGCCGCAATGTCGGCCGGTTGAAGCATGTCTTCGAGCACATGACCACCCAAGCGGTCGGTACTTCCAAACACGGCGCCCCGGCGAATTCCTGCTCCTGCCATCATGATGGAATAAGCCGAAGCCCAATGTTTCCGACCCGGGGTGTTGCCAGCAAACCGTGGTTCTAAAGCCACCAGCGGCGCGCGGCCAAATTCACCCATGACCACCACCAACGTGCTGTCGAGTAGTCCTCGCTCTTCCAGGTCGAGCAGCAAGGTCGCCACACTTTGGTCAAACCGAGGCAACAAGTGCTCTCGGAGTGCGGTAAAAATGTCGTTGTGCGTGTCCCAGCCGTAAACTTCGGTATCGGCCGCGTCTTTATCCTGGCCGCGATTGGTATGATTGAACATCACCGTTACCCAAGGCACGCCGGCCTCGACCAGTCGGCGCGCCAACAAACACGACTGCCCCGAACGGTAATGGCCGTATCGTTCGCGAGTTTCCGGCGATTCTTGCGACAAATCAAACGCCAATCGGCACTGCGGCGACGACAACACGTCAAAGGCTTGCCGATACAGCGCCGCAGTCGATGCGGGACCGTGATACTGCTCCCAGTCGCGGAGCGCTTCGTCAATATTCTCGAGCAAGCGCTTGCGGGCCTGCAAACGAACCTGCGGCACATCGGGCCGCGGATCGAGGCTCGGCAGCGCCACCGGGCCGGCCGTTACGTCTTCGATAAACAGGGGATCGTAGTCACTGCCCAACACGCCTCCAAATTGGCCTGGCGACACGTTGGTAGGCACGATCGCCGGAGCATTCAAATAAGCAGCCGTATAAGGAAAACGCTGGTTGGGCCGCACCCTTTGCAGCACCGATCCGTAGGTGGGAAAGTCTTCGGGTCGCGGAGGAGGGTTCGACGACTTGCGAGGATGAAAGTGCCCCGTGAGCGCCAAATAGGCCGCCGAACCATGGTCGAGGTCGTCGTGATTCAAACTGCGGACGATCGTATAACGATCGGCAATGGCGGCAAGCCGAGGCAAGTGCTCGCAAACTACGGTGCCTGGCACTGCGGTCTTAATCGATTGAAATTCGCCCCGAACTTCGACTGGCGCCTCGGGTTTGGGGTCCCAAGTATCGAGTTGGCTTTGCCCGCCATTGGCAAATACCAGAATGACCGCCTTGGCGCGACCAAAGCCTGGGAACCCCGACAAGGTACGCGGCGTGTTGGCCTCCTTGGCAACGGCAGACATGCCATGCATACCGCCAGCCAGCGCTGCCCAGGTTCCCAATCGCAACACGTCGCGGCGATGCATCGAATCGCGGACCGATCTCGCCGATCCGGAGCAACTTTCGGTCATCAGGCGAATGAGATCGAACATGCTCAATTCTGTTTGCGATGAAAGCGGATTCCTTGCCGCGGCAGTCAATTACGGGCAAAAAACGCGTCAATCACTGCCGTGTAGGGGCAATTATGATTTGCCGATCAACCTCGGCTGCCATTAGCGAAACAGCATTCTACGGCGGTTTTCCACTGCCGTTTGCACCGGTGACGCCAATGGCGCAATAAAACCAGGGGAGGGAATAAAGGCCGGAAGTTTACTTAGTGCCGCCCAACTTCTCGGCCAAGTGTCGAGAAGCTTTCGACGCCATCCTGCGTTTGCGATGCAACCGCATCGTCAAATTCAGTTTAGCCGCATTCGGGCATTGAGGCGAGCGTTTTTGGATTTCGGATCGCCATCGACCGCCAATTCCCCAAAAAGCGATGGCCTCGCCGCCACCAAAGAACATCGGGTGTTCGCGACCCAGGAGAATGCCTGGCGCGAACACCCGATGGTTCATCCTTCGTGTTGCGGGACCAAGTGGGGATTGCGCTGCTTGAACAACCCCATCGCGTGGCAGGGATTTCCTTACTTCAGCCGGCGGCTGCTTAAGGGAGTGGAAGAAGCGTGTGCCTCGTCGTCTTGTGAGATTTCTTCTCCCTTGGAATCGGTATCGCGGGCAAGTCCGCCCCGGGAACGCAAGTCCTTTAAGAGTTCGGCAATCCGGACATGATTCGCCGGCACTTGGCAGATAATCAATGCCCGCTGTGTTGCGCTGTACTCCATCGATGCCGAACCGCCATTGGCGGTCCACGATTGCGGCGCCACGGCGCGAATCTTCTGGATCAATTCATTGAGATTCTCGCCCAAAGGCGGTGCGGGCTCCGGCAACACGCCTTTTGCATACAGCGACTTGGCCAACAGGGGACTTGCCGACGGACGTTGCTCGATCAAGTCAGCCACCGAATAGACGCGAACGTCGAAATCTTCCGTGGCAACCGCTCGCGAAACGGCCGGCGTTGTCCCCGTCGTCGATGCCGCCGATGGTTTTGTTTCGGCGACCGCCCGACTGGCGCCAGCCTGGCGAACCAGCGACGACGCCACGGCTTCTTGAAGCACGCGCACTTGAAACTGCCCTTGGTGAGACTCGCCGGGATTGGCCCAAGGGAGTGACAATGTTTCGCCTTCGCGAAGCTTCGCAACATGGAACGATCCGCCGGGTTCGCGAACCGCGATTTGAATGTTGCTGTCGCCGGCAGGATTCAGTCGGAGGAAGAACGTCAAGTCGCCGACTTGAATCTGCGCTTCGTCGAACGTGGTGAGTATCGGCGTGGAAAGCGTTTTCACTCGTCCTTGGGAATCGATCACGTCGACGCGGCTTTCCAATCGATACAGGGTGGGCAATTTCGCCGGGGCATCGGTTTCCTGGTCCGTGGTAAACGATGCAAGTTGCTCGGCCCTGGCTGGAGCGGCAGCCCTCCCGCCGTTCATGGCATGTGCCACGTGTCCGCCTGCTTGCGCTGGCGCCGCCTTGCGGTCTGCAGTCAACTCCTTCCATTCTGGAGCGAAGCGGATCTGCCCATCAGCAGCGACCAACTCCGCACTAATTTGGCAAGCGAATGGAGATTGCGAACTCGGCGGTGCCGGCAACGAAGCCGATTTTCGAGAAGGCTCGGCCGGCACTTGGTTCGCCGCGGGCTTGCTATGCGTCGGCATTGTGCTGGGCGGAATGGACGGCGGCGAAGGCAAATCACCGGGAGGATTCGGCAACGTGGCGGGGACATCGACGGGTTGAAAGGGGATTCCAGGTTTGGGAGAAGAAGAGTCCTGGACAGGCAAACCGGAATACGTCGAAGGCGCGTGCGACGGGTTTGGCCAAGTAGCGGCCGGTACCGTCGACGGTCCCCGAGAGGGAACCGACGACCCGGTTGGCGACGGCCACTGCGGAGGTTCCGCGGTCAGGTGCGGCGCCGGCACTGAAGCCTCGCCAGGAAAGGCGAGGTACGGAACGCGCGGAGCTTCGTAAAACGGTCCTTGCGGATAGGGACCCATGCCGCGAACCGTCAGCGGACAGTCGGGACCCACGCATTCTCCCCCGCCCATGCCCGGTACGCCTGGCATCGCGCCGGGCCCAAAGGGGTACGCCATCGTCGGAGGGGAAAAACCATTGGGCCCCGCCGGGATCGGTCCCCACGGAGCAATCCCCAGCACCGGCATCGAACGCATGGGGTGCTCGTCGCACGATGTGCCGAACAGCTTTTTCAGATTAGTCGCCTGAGTTTCCTCGGCCGACGACGGGGAACCTGTTGGGGAGTTCTCGTCGGGGCCTCGTTTGCAAATCGTAATTCCGCCGACCATCGTGGCCAGCGCTGCCAATTCGCACTGCTCTTTGCTCAACAGCAGCGAAACCCGCGCAACCTCGGGCACGCCGTACGATTCCTCATAGGCAATGTCCGCAATCGTCACGTTCTCGGCAAACACCCGCGAGATAGGCGAAGGTGCATTCGCGCCGGGATGGCCGGGAGATACCAGGAGCAGGTCCACGCGATCGCCTGCGGAAACATGCGTCAGAACAAGCGACGGCAGTTCGCAGTTGTACAACCGCAGACCCTTGGGGATAGCGATGATCCTCTGGACAGGGGCAATCGTGCCGCCCACACCGTCCTCGCCCGTGGCAAACGTTCCCGTAGTCCTGACGTATGCGCTCGCTTCACGAGTTTCGACCGCTGGGGCGGTCGGGCACGGCAGGCGATCGCACGGTTCGCCCGGCAATGTCCGCGGCACAATGGTCGGAGGAATGGGCTGGGGGTAAGAAACCAATTCATCCGAAGTGGCGTCGGCATCGTCGTCCGGCGAAATGGCGGGAGCCTTCGGCAAAACCGTCAATGATCGGAGAGCCATGGTCGGAATCCACTGCACCGTTTGCGTGCTCGGATCACGCACCACCACCCAAGCCGACGTGCATTGCTCCAACTGGCCAAAGTAATTGCCGTCAGCCGTAGCCACCACGCAATAGCCTCCCAAAGGCGGCGAAGCGGCCACAACTTCACATACCGTTGCGCCCGGCGCGCAGCGTCCGGTCAATGCGGTGCATGCCGACGCGCACGGAACGCATTCGCAACAAGCGATCGCGTTGCCCGAGCGATCAATGCAAATTGTGGCAGAGCGGCAGCCAATGGAGGTCGTCCCCCCGCATTTGCAACTCGCGGAGCATCGTTTGGCGGCGGAACAACCGCACTTCGTATCGCACTTGCATGCTGGGGAACACTTGCAGTTGGCAACGGTCGAGGCACACGTGCAGTTGGCCGAGCAACGATTCCCTTCTTTGCAGCAGCACGATTCGCCGCATTTGCAGTTCTCAGCGCATTTGCAAGCGCCGGCAGTTGCCGCGGTCGGTAACACCGGGCATTGCTGTCGGCAATCCTGTTTCTGCCCCAGACACGTGAGCAGTGTTTGCAACCACAACGGGCCCTCACCTTGGCAGCAGGACTCGAGGGGGCATGGCGCCGCTTCCGCCGAAGCCACGCTCAATCCGAAGCCGGAAACAATGTCGAAACTAAGTTGGATCGACAGGCCATCACCTTGGTTTGCGGAATCTTCGGTCCAAACTGCCTGGCTGGTCAACGGAACTTCTGGATGCAGGAAGTGGTGATCCGCCAATCGAAGCGGCAGCCGCATGCGCTCTGAAACCGGCGTGGCCGTCTCGCTCCACAACGATCCGGCGGTGTCTGAAGTGTTGGCCGGAATCAACCGGGGGCCTGCCGGTAATTCACCGGCAAGTTCCACCGTGGCGACCGGCGCCTCCACATGGTGGTGGTCGCTTTGACTGCGTTCGAGCAATCGGCCGACCGATCCCGGCGTATTTCCGGGAAAAGTACGCAGCGGCGCCGGCGGACCCTCGCTCTTGCCGGGGGGTGACACGCTCCCCAGCACCGCGCCAAACATCAAGATCGTCATCACGTGTCGCATAGTGAACTCCTTTTCGTACTGCGAAGCAGACGCTGGACGGCGGGCAACTCGCATCCAACCTGGCAACCATCCTGGTTGCAACGAGTGGTCTTCCGGCGGTGCGAGACCCTAGGGCAAGCTGCGCGGCATTGCGGGTGCCGCGGTTGCAAGGCGGGCGAATTCTGTCAAAAGATGCCCGGCAGCGATAGACCAGCCGCGCAGCGGCACGCCTGCAACGATAGCATCCGACGAATGTCGCGGAGACTGGAAATCGTGCGGTAAATGCTACGATTGCAACTGCCAGATGTGGACCATCCCGGCGATGTCGGCTGCTGCCACGGCGGTTTGGTCGGGAGAAATGGCGATGGAGTTCAACCAATCCTTGAATTGGCCGCCGCGGCTCTTGCCGAGTACGGCCACTTCTTTGCCGTCGGCCGCCTGGCAAATGCGAACGCTGGTATCGCGCCCGCTCGATAGCAGATACTTGCCGTCGGTCGAGAATTTCAAATCGCACACGCCATAGCGGTGGCCAGAAATGCTGCGAAGGAATTTTCCGGACTTGGCATCCAAAATATGAACCTGCCCGGTATCGGTTTCCCCGCCTTGGCCCACTGCCACGAGGCTGCCATCCGGCGAAAAATCGGCGGCAATAAGTCCGTGGGCGATAAATTTTCGCCACACTTGCGCCGATCCGTAGCTGTGCGCTTTTTCATCAAGCTTGGGTAGGTGCAACTTGAGCAGGTCGAGTTGCTGGCTGCCATCGGCGACATTCCACAGCTTGAGAGCGGCGGCTGGAATGTCGAAGTCGTCGCGTTTGTATCGGTATTCAGAGACCAACGCGGTTTGCCCGTCGGGCGATAGGGCCACGGCGGCAATGCCGTTCCAGGCATGACCCGCGAAGCGGGAAATTTCTTTGGCGGCAGGAACTCGATCGGGAGAGGCCTGTTCGCCGGAGTCCGACGACGACAGTTCCCAGACGATCACGTTCGATCGCTCATCGCCGCTGATGAAGCGGCGGTCGTCGCGGCTAATCGCCAGGCTCTCGATCCAATCGCGGTGTCCGGACAGCACGGCCGACGCCGCCACCGTCTCCACCGGCGAACCCGGCGCTCCCAGTATTTGGTCGGCTTCCGCCTTGGATTTCCCTCGTGCCTGCCGCTCGCGTGCCTTGAGATTCAGCACCACCTGGTCGTTGCCGCTGGCAGCCGCGTTAACGTTCCACAACCTCAAGCTGTGGTCGAGGCTGGCCGAAATCAACGTTCCGCCGTCGGCAGTGGCCGCCAGGCGGCTGACGCCATTGGTATGCCCATCGAGGCGGCGGGCCGGGGCGAAGTCGGGAGCCACCATTTCGTCTCCCAACTTTTCCGGAGGCGGCGCACTTTCCGGCAAATCCCAGACAAAAATCTGTCCCGCGCGATTGGCGGCCGCAATGCGGCGGCTGCTGCCCAAAAAAGCCACGGAAGTGGGCCATTCGCCCTCGAACGAGAGTTGCCATTGATGGATGGGTTTGTTGATCTGCATGGCACGAGCGTCTTGTGATGAATGATTGCCTGGATCGATCGACCGTCGGACCGGACGGCAGCGGAAAACAGCCGCCGCCGCTTACGCCAGAATGTCTTGCACCACCTTGGCGCCAAAAGGTGCGATCGGAATTGGGCGCACCCCCACGTAGTTTTCGGTCGTGGGATCGATGCCCAGGGCCTGATAAATGGTGGCGAAGAAATCTCCTTCGGTCACCGGGTTGTCTTTGACGTTCACTCCGTCCTGATCCGATTCTCCATAGACCAGCCCTCCCTTGATGCCGCAACCCGCCAGAGCGGTGCTCCAGCAGCGCACGTAGTGATCGCGGCCATTCCGGTTGTTGATCCGGGGGGTGCGGCCGATTTCACCCATCCACACGATCAGTGTGTTTTCGAGCAATCCTCGGTCCGCAAGATCGGTCATCAAGCCGGCCCAGGCGTGTTCCATGGGCGGAACGAGGCCGCGGTGCCAGGAAAAATTATCGGCGTGCGAGTCATAGCTGCTTTGCCCCACCTCGACAAAGGGAACGCCTTCTTCCACCAGCCGCCGAGCCATCAGGCAGCGCCGTCCGAAAGCGGTGTCCCCGTAAAGTTCGCGATACTTCTCCCATTCTTCTTCAATCTTGAACACCGCCTGCACGTTTTGCAGCCGCCGGGCCGCTTCGTACGCTTCGCGATGCATCCGCGCGGTTTCCACCTTGTGATCGCGGGCGAATGCATCTTCCACAAAGGTGCGCAACTCGTTGCGGCGAATTTCGAACTCGGGCTTCATCCTGCTGGTGGCGAACGTGGGCAGCGATCCTTCAGGGCTCAAGTTGAACGGCTGATAACGCGGCCCAAGAAAACCCGAGCCGGAACTGCCGTGCGCAAAGATCTTGATGAAGTTCGGCAGATCGGAGCCCTCGTGCCCCAGGTACTTGGCCATAACGGCGCCAATCTCGGGGTAGCGAATATTGGCGGTGGGGGAGTAGCCGGTGTGCATCAGGTGAATGCCGCCGGGATGGTCGACCTCCGAGGTATGCATGGACCGAATCACCGCCAGCTTGTCCATGTTTTGCGCAATTTGCGGCATCAATTCGCAAACCCGGGTGCCCGGCACATTTGTCGATATCTCGCGAAACAACCCGCCGGTGGGGCGCCCCACTTTCATATCGAACGTTTCAAACTGGCTGGCCCCGCCATTCATCCAGAGCAGGATGCAGCGTTTCTGGGCCTTGCTGACCTGATTTGCCAAAGCCGAAGTGTGAAACAGATTGCCCCAATTGAGGAGCGAACCCCCGCTTGCCGCGGCCAACGTTCCTTTGAGCAGGGTGCGACGCGAGAGATGTTCGAAGCGAGGGCAGGATGTCGGTTGCATGGCGGTGTGTCCTCTATCCGTGATGGCTCTAATGCTTGGTGTCTTATGTTGGGAGGGGCTTTCAGGCGTGCGCCGAAAACACAGCGGGCCCGCTAATGATTGAATCGAAATTCACTGCATGTCATCAAAACCCACAACGCTTCGCTCACGCGCGTGCGGGCGTCGTTGTCGGCGGTGAGATAAGCGACGAACCGCTCGCGTTCTTCCGTGCTGGGCCGACGACTGAGCACCGACAGATAAAGCCGGTCCACCCGCTGCTCCCAAGAGTCCGACGAATTGACCAGGGCATCGAATAGACCGCCCTTGGAAGAACTCATCAAACTGCTCATGCCGCCGTTATTCAAATACAAATGCTCGTGCAAGCCTCCCTGGAAGTCGCCGACACCGTTATTGGGAGTGCCAAAATAACTCATCAGGTAACCCGAGGTGAGCGGAGCGTAGCGGTCCGTGCTGGGCTTTGCGCCGGAAGCCTGCTGCATCGCCTCGTAACCGATGGCCGTGGTCCAGGCGTCGCGCAGTTCTTCGGCGGAAAGCGGCCGCGAACGAGCCCGGTCGAACCAAATCGGCAGGGAGTCTTCCAACGAACCAGCGCCGGTGATTTGATACGCCCGCGAATTGACCAATTCGCGAATGTACCACTTGAGGTCGAACTTCTGGACGACCATTGCGTCGGCCAAAGCGGACAACAATTCGGGGTGGCTGGGCTTGTTGGCCTCGCTCATGTTGTCCACTGGATGAACCAGACCGCGGCCAAGAAACTGAGCCCATATCCGATTGGCCACCGCCCGGGCAAAATAAGGATTGTCGGGGCGGGTGATCCAGTCGGCCAATTGATCCTTGCGCGAAAACGCAGGCTGAGGCGGCATCTTGCCACTGGGAAATGTGCGTTCTTCCTTCAGATCGGCGGGCGGGTCGGGCTCCTGCAACAAATCGCCGTGCAGAAACTTTGGCTTGACCGGTTCGCCTTTCTTGCCAATCTCTTGCTCGGTGACGGGACCGGTAAACAACACGTCACCCGTATTTTTTTCGCCAATGGCGTACATGGTAAGATTGTTTTTCTTGCCCACGTCCACCACGTTCAGTCGGGCGAAAAACGCGGCAAAGCCGTAAAAGTCAAGCTGGCTCCACGATTCAAAAGGATGATCGTGGCACCGGGCGCATTGCAGTTGCACGCCCAGAAATTTTTGCGTGACCGCTTCGGTGGCGTCCTCCGGCTGGTTTTTGTATTGCACAAAGAACATGGGGGCGCCGTCGTCCACCGTGTTTCCTTCGGCGCGCAGGATGGCTCTGGCCCACTGATCGTAGGGCGTATTCAGCGCGAATTGCTCACGCAACCAGTTCTGGAAGCCCGACCGTTTGTCGGTGTCGTATCCGGGCGGCTTGCGACCGAAGAACACCATGTCCCACACCTCGCCCTGGTGCAGGGCATAGCGCGGGTCTTCCAGCAAACGATCGACCAGCTTCTCTCGCTTGTCGGCCGAATCGTCGTCGAGAAACGCCAGCGCCTCGTCATGGGTAGGGATGGTGCCGATCAGATCGAGATACACCCGGCGCAGAAACTCCGGATCGGTCGATCGCTCGGGCGGGGTAAGCTGATTGGCCTTCCAGCCCTCCGCAATGTGCTGGTCAATCACGTCGCGCAGCGGTTGCTGTCCCCATGCGGCCCGCGTGCCGCAGTCCCACGCCAAGCAACCCATCGCCAGACACGCAGAAACGGCGAAATACTTCATAGGGCATTTCCCACCAAAACAAGGCATGCGTAACACGGGGAATAGTAAACGCCCCTCCGCCGCGGCTTTCCCCGGCGCGAAGGTCGCTCGCCCTTCCCCGTCGTCAACCTGTGACGACATTCCAGGCCCCTTCACATTAACACGGTTGGGTCCAGTCACGAACGAGATTACACTATTACCAAACGGTTGTCTTTGTGTCATTGACTGAGGCATCTCGCGCAAATGGGCAAGAAACACAGCAAGCCCGCTCGGCAGCCGCTGGTCCGCATCGAGCGGCCGCTTACGTTGATCGCCCAGGTGGAACAAACCCTCCGCAAGGCGATCGCGGAGGGAGTGTTCCCCGGTGACCGGCTGCCTACGACCATCCGCCTGGCAGAGCAATTGGGGGTGAGCCGAGAAACGGTGCGGCTGGCGTTGGATTCGCTACAACACGACGGCTTGCTGGTCAAGCACCGCCGCCGCGGCACCTTTGTCCAATTGCCAGGCGTCCCCACCGAATTGGCGCGCACCTCGCGAGTGCTCGGCTACTTGCAAGCCGATTACGGATCCGACCAGGGCGAGGCCGAAATGATCATCGGCTCCTCCAGCCAGATGATGCTGGGCGGCGCGCTGGCCGAAGCGGGTGACGCCGGGTACCAGATGATTGTCCGCAGCGCTCGAATCGCCAACCTGCGGTCGGCATTCGACGACATGAACGCCCAGTCGCATTTGGATGGAATCCTGTTCGCCTCGATTGCCGAAGAAAAACTTTTGCGGCGATTGAGCGGATTGAATATGGCGGCCGTCTTGCTCGATCACGACCTCAATCTACCCAAGCTCAGTTCGATTCGCCCTGACTCTCATGGCCGAGCCCGCCTGGCCGTGCGGCACCTGGCCGAGTTGGGACATCGGCGGATCGCCCTCGCGCACTGGCACCGCGAGGACCTCAACCCCTGGCACCTCCGGGGTTATCGCGAAGGCATGCGTGAAGCGGGCCTGCGCTGCCGCCGCAACTGGGAAATTTATGTGCGGATTACGGCCGACGGCGCAGCCCACGTGGTGAACGCCATTCAATCCACCTCCCCGCGCCCCACGGCCGTGGTGTGCTTCAACAACGCCCTGGCGTCGCTGGTGATCGAACACGCCTCGCACCAGGGACTGCACGTTCCCGGCGATTTCAGCGTGATCGGCGGCGGCGGCGAACACGTGATTGGACTGACCTGTGTGCAATTGGATTGGCGCCAGTTGGGCCGCCAGGCCATGCGCATGCTGCTCGCCGCCATCGAAGCCGGCGAGCGACACCGGCCAGAACATCGGGTGCAGGAATACCAATTGCAGCCGGGATCGACCACGGCCGCACCGTCGCATTGAACGACGTCCGCAGCACCGCCGCCTGCCGCAAATCGGCACGCTCCAACCACGATCCCAGAATGCCGCTTCGCGTCAGCCTTCCTTCGGCGGATTCAATATTTTCTTGAGGACGGGTTCAAAGGCTTCCGCATGTCGCCAGAACCCCAGGTCGCTCGGGTGCGAACCGTCGGTCGTATCGTCGCGGTCTTCTCCTAGTAGCAGTTCACCTCGCAGATAATGCAGGTTCGAGTCGCCCCCCTCGCGCAGTTTTTCGTACGCGGCCCGCAGCGCCTGGCGCGCCTCCTGGTGCCTCGATTGCTTCTCGGGAATGAACGGCGTGTTGGCATAGGTTCGGTCTTCGACGAGCAAGATAGGAGTTCTTGGTCGAGCCGCTCGAAGTTGCCGGACCAGCGGTTCGGCCCTTTCCGCGACTTCCGCCCCTTGCATGTTGGGCAGGCAATCGATGATGTAGACGGCCGGGTCCAACTCACAAAGCAGTTCGCCCACTTCCTGTTCCATGCGCCCGTTGCCCGAAAAGCCCAAGTTGATCACCGGGCGGTCCAACCGGCGACCGAGAATAGCCGGGTGCGGCATGCCAGGCCGTGAAGCGCACGCCCCGTGGGTGATCGAAGTGCCGTAAAATAGCAGCGGCTTTTCCACGCGGGGAGCAATGGGCTTGAAGTGGGCGCCCTCGGGAACGCCAATCTTCAACGACTCGGTTCCATTGTAAAGCGGCAGATAAATGGAATACCCGCGTTCCCCGGGAACCACGCCGGAAATAAGCTGCGCTTGCACCTGTTGCGTGGTTGGACGCGTCACGGCGAGCCAACGCCAGCGCCCCAGGTCGTCTTGAGCATACAGATCGAGGCCGCTCACCCCCGTGGCCGGCATGTGCGGGAGCGCCAGCGAGGGCGAAGTCAAAGTGTAATCGGCCCAAATGCTGGTCGCGTCGGTCGTAAAGCGAACCAGCATCCCGGCGGAATGTCGACTGAGCCCCCAAACTGCCGGACGAACTGTTTTTTCTGCCTTGGAAGGCAAACGGTCAAAATACCTGGTCGTTTCCGCCCAACCCTTGCCCTCAACGCCCCAGTCGCGCACGTCATGCCAGCGGATGCGGATGTTCTGCCCGGGCGGTTGCGCCCGCGAACTTCCACCAAGCACCAGTGAGGCCAGCGAAGAGGCGCCCAACGCCAAGAATTCGCGACGAGCCAGGCGTGAATTCACTACAGTTCTCCCGGGTTGTGGTAACATGATTTGTAGGTATCAAGTAAAATGTGTTGTACGAACAAGGGTGGGGCTTGCAATGCCAGCATTGCCGGCAGGCGCAGCGGTCGCTTGGTGAACTCTCTCAATAACCCCAACAATAATGGCCATTGGTACGACCACCCGCCAAAGATGGCCGGAAGGCCAAGTGGAGTTAGGGGCTTTCAGCATAATCCGGCAGGAACAGGACTGCATGTGGCGCCTGTAATAATTCTCCGTAATGAGGAATTTGACAGGATTTTGGTTATTGGCGCAGTCAAGTTGAACTCAAGAGTCCGAACGGCCGAAAAAGTTGGATGAAACGCTGGCTCGTCCATACCTTAAGGCAGGGCTTAGTTTGCCGAGACTGAGTTGACATTACTCCATACGCAGGCGTAGATTTTTCCACCGCGAGCACAGCCGGCAGCGTAAGCATCCCAGGGAGATGGCACATATCTCTTGAGGGACGCCCCCACCCCCTGGCTGCGGATTCAACGTTGCTTCGACGAAGGGAGAGGTAAAGGTGCGTTTCCGTCAGCTTGTTTTGATGACGGCTATCCTGGCCTTCGCTGGTACCGCGCACGCCCAAGAGTGGGCGCGGAAGATGTTCAACGCGCTCAGCCACGATTTCGGGACGGTTGTCCGAGGCGCCAAGGCCGAATATCGCTTTGAGATTACCAATCTGTACAAGGAAGACGTTCATATTTCCTCGGTGGAGTCGAGTTGCGGCTGCACCTCGCCGGTAATCTCCCGCCAAACTATCAAAACCTTTGAAAAGGCCGAGATTGTGGCGGTGTTCAACACCAGGGCGTTTCTTGGCGCCAAAAACGCCGTGCTCACCGTGCGGATCGATCAACCCTTCCCCGCCGAGGTGCAATTGCGCATCGACGGCTATATTCGTAGCGACGTGGTCTTGGATCCCGGCAGCATCGAATTGGGAACCATCGAACAGGGCCGCCCCGGCGAGCGCACCATCAAGGTTCTCTATGCCGGCCGTCCCGATTGGCAGATTATCGATGTACGCACCACCAACCCGCATTTGGAGGCCGAACTCGTCGAAACCAAACGCGGCGCTGGAGAGGTTGGTTACGACCTTTTGGTGCGGCTCCGCGGCGATGCCCCCGTGGGTTATCTCAACGAACAATTGACCGTGGTGACCAACGACCAGCGGCTCAAGACGTTTCCCGTCGACGTTTCTGGCAAGGTGGAGTCCGACATCACGGTCAGCCCTTCGCCCATGTTCTTCAGCCCTTTGGCGCCCGGCGCCACAACCACCAAGCAATTGGTCGTGCGCGGCAAGAAGCCGTTCCGCATTACCAAGGTGGAATGCCAGGGCGGGGAGTGCTTTAACGTGCAATTCTCGGAAGAACCCAAAACCCTGCACTTGATTCCCGTGACTTTCACGGCCCCCCAAGTCGGCAAGTTCAACGGCAAGATTGCCATCGAAACCGACCTGGGAGCTGGCATTGTGCCCGCTGTGGAGATCCAGGCGTCGTGCGTCGAGCCGTAGCATTCCTGCGGCGTTCCGTCCCAGGCCCACCCGGTTGCTTGGCGAGCGGCGGTCGATGTGTCACAATGGCACGGTAGGAGGTTGCCAGAGGGGGCTTGCCTTCACCTGCCTTGAGGACATGCTCATGTCGATGCGCAATCGCTCCGCATTCACGATGGTCGAACTGCTGATGGTGATCGTCATCATCGGCCTCTTGATGGCCCTGCTCTTTCCCGCCTTGGGCCGCTTTCGCGAGACCGCCCGGCAGACCGAATGCCTCACGCGCATGAAAAACGTCGCCACGGCGATCGACATCGTGGCCGAGAAAGAAAACGCCTACCCCGGTTGGAGAAATCCACGATTGCGTTCGGACGGCCCGTATGTGAGCTGGGTGTTGCCGCTCTTGCCCAACCTGGAGCGTAAGGACGTATACGACCATTGGCGTAACACGCCTGGCACGCCGGACGCTCCCAAGATCGAACTGCTGATCTGTCCCACCGATACGGCCAAGAGCGGCCGCAATCAAACCGGCCCGGCGATCAGCTTTGTGGGCAACTCCGGCCGTCCCGACCGGGATCCGACATCCCCAACCACCACGCGTGACATTCGTTCCAACGGCATATTCATGGATCTCGTCAGCGATCCAAGCAACCGGCAAACGCCCAGCTTCATCGTCAAGGCCGACGGCAAAGCCAACACGCTGCTGCTCTCCGAAAACCTGGATGCCACCCGCTGGAATGTTACGGGCGAGGACCAAAATTGCATGGTCTGGCATCCTACCGAAAACGCCATCCGCAAGATCAACGGCACCGGTTCCGGAGGCGATGCGATGGATCGCGCCCGGCCCAGCAGTCAGCATCTCGACGGCGTCAACATCATCATGGCCAGCAACGCCGGCCGGTTTCTCAACGACGACATCGACTACAACGTTTACCAGAGCATGATGACGGTGCGCGACCAATCGTGGGAACCGTAGAAAGCGGGCATGCACCCCGCAAAATGCCGCCCACGCGGCAACGGGGGACAGATTCTAGAGCAGCGGGGCGTCCTTCTGCGCGAAGGCACCGCGGGTTGCCAAGACGTTTCGCGGCAAGCGCCACGCCATGGCCTACCGATAGACTTTTGCACCCGGCAGCAGTTGGCACAGTCGCGCGAATCCGGCGTCCGAAATTCGCGTGCCCGACAGGTCCAGGTATTCCAGCGATTGCATGGTGGCAAACAGCGGCACCGAGCGGTCGCTAATGGCGGTGTTCTGAAGCTGCAGTCGGTTGAGCGGTAGACGCGTCAGTTGGATTACGCCCGCGTCGGTAATCGGCGTGCCCGCCAAATTGAGGTACTCCAGTTTGCCCAGGGCAGCCAGGTGTGTCAGGCCGGCGTCGTCGACTTGCGTTCGCCGCAGACATAGCGACCTCAGATTGTGCAAGCGGGCGATGGATGCCATACCCTGTCCGGTCACCCCCGTGTACGAGAGCATCAGTTCCTGAAGGTTGTGCAAGTGTTCCAGATAGCCCAATCCGGCGTCGGTGACATTGCCCGTGATGAGCGTCAACTTTTCAAGGCCAGGCAGCCCTGCCAGGTGTCGCAAGTCCTCATCCTGGAGATTGGCCAGCGGCAGCATTACTTCGTTAGCAAATACCAGGAAATGAGGCGACGTGTACTGCTGCACGCAACGGGGCATCAGGCTCCGTGCATCCGGGCCTCGCGAGTCGCTCGCCGAATCACAGTAACCGTAGTAGACCGAACCGCCCAGCCCGATGATCTCCTCGACTGCCACGCGTTGCCGTTCGGCGCGTGCCATCTCCCAGGCGAAACCACTGGCTGCCGCGGCAACAATCGCCAGGCTCGACAGGGTGCCTTTGAGCCAGGGCGAAATCGTCAACCTGGGCGCGGCGCTCGTGCGTGTCTCCAAAAGATTGGGATTTTTGCCGTGCGGCGCCGCCTGTTCTTGGCGCCAGCCCTCGGCTGTCGCAGGCATCTCAAGGTGATTCAGCACACCGGCAGCAGACATCAAAGTGCTCATACAATTCCCTGTTCAAAACTCAAAACCGCCTCTCGGCGCGAACCCGATGCGAAGGGCTCTTTGACTGCAATTTGTAATTTGAAATTCTGTTGTTCTGGTGAGGTGTCCATGAATTTTCAGGCTCTACAGAAATTCGAATCATTCGCGCCATCCTCCGGATTCATCCGCCGCGCAGGGCGTTCCCCATCGGCGGCCGCTTGAGGGTCATTCCTGCGTACCAGCACCGGTGAGTGAACAATCAGGCGACCACAATTTCAGGAGTGCGAACAGGCGTCGGCGTGCGCGCACGTCGACCAAAGGTTTGTATCACTGGGAGCCGCTGCACGAAGCCAGGAAGCAGTTCCAGGCCCTCGTGAAGGGTGGCGAGACAAACGCGCTGGCGAGCGGTTACCTATCGTTACAACTCGCTAGCGCATCTGCGCTTTCCAAGCGTAAGAGGAATGAGCCGTCCATGAGCAAGTTGCTTGAGATAGAAGCAACTGACGTGCCACGGCCACCATTAACTGGCTGATGCCTGCACCGGAGAGATGCCCAGGCGAGCGGAAAGCACCGCAAAACCCGTCATTTAGCGGCATTTTGCCGTCAAGAAGCCAGGAAACATGTCGGGGGCCTCGGAGGTTACCTCGTCGGCGCGGCCCCCGCTTTTGAGCGATCAACACAAGCTGGCATCGCGTTGAGTTCGGGCAGCAGTTGCCTAAGCCATGCGCAAGGGTGCGAACATGCGACGAAGCCTTGGACAATGTCGGCACATGTGCAGCCGGTCCGTCTGATGAAAGTCGCTTCGCAGAATCCGCGGACCCAGCACGCCGCTGCCAGCGAGTACTGGGCAACCAGACGGAAAACGGGCTCAATCGTTTTCATCGTTGCCCGGCGAGGCAACTTGACCGTTAGGCTCGACAATCAGCACACTGCCGCCGTAATCTTCCTCGGCGGCTGGTTGCCGGATGGGACGGCCTCGCTCATCCAGTGCCAGATCGGCGGCGGCGGTTTTTTTGTGAGCGACCGCGATGAGTTTTTCGTACAAGCTGTCGCGATCGTCATTGTTGAGCTTGCTGACGGCGCCGGCTACTTCTTTAAGATATCGGAGGAACAGGTTGCGCCGTTCGCCTTCTTGCTTCACATGCGCGCGCCGGCGAAGGTACATGCCCAATTTGCGACCAACGGCCTGCAATCCTAAGCGAATCTCTTTTTGAATTTCGGGATAGCCCGCCACGGCCTCCTTGCTTTCGCTGGTAAACGGCACCCAGACGCTCGCCATGTGCACCATAATGCTTACCGGGCCCGAGGGCAGCGACCCGCGGGACTGACTTAACCCGTAGCTGCGCCAATTGGTGGACTGCACCGTTTGCGTGATGGCGCAGGCCCCCTGCTGAAATTGCAGCGGCACGCGGTTGGCAAACCGCATCACGTTCATCGAACTGCCCTCATCGAGGTTCACGTTCTGCAATGCCTGGTGCAAAATCTCGATTTCCTTGGGCTTGAGCTTGTGCGGAATTTTGCGGGTTCCCAGCTTCGAGCCCTTTACAATCCGCTCGGCGCCATCGGGACCCACCCCCGAGAACGTGGTGACGAGGAATTGCTTCAGACTGCGGGCGTCGCTTTCGGAAAGCAACTCCTTGAGTTGTTCGAGAGTGACCCGAGTGGCCGTGGAACCGCCGCCGTATGCCAGCGAGACTTCAATTTGAAACGGATTGCCGCGATAGACAGCGGGGGGACGGGTGTGGGCCGCGTAGAATTCGCCTGGCACCACGTGATGGATGCCCTCGAGCAGGGCGGCTTCGCCGATCGGCGCCAGGCAATCGGTGGAAGGCGCGGAAATGCGAGTCTCTTGGATTGCCTTGTACAGGCAGTCCACTTCGTGACGGCCAATCCGCGCCGGGCGCGACCGGGTGCTCAGCTTGGCCGTGTCGCAAATCTTCTTGGCAACCGCCGGACTCACCCGCGAAAAGCTCGACGACAAAAACTGCGACAGCGTGGGGGCCTTGGTGTCTTTGAGCATGGTGGCCAGCATGCCCAATTCAACCCCGTAAGGATGCGGCTTGATTTCCTTGGGTTCTGGCGGCAACGTTTCGGTGCTGCGAGTGTAGGTCCGCTGATTGTTTTCGGGGTCGATAAAGTGCAGTTGCACGTGGGGGTTGGCGATTGCCGTCTGTTCCAGGTATTCGTCCACGCTGCCGCGGCCACGCTGGTACCGGGCCTCGAGTTCGATGGTCACTCGAGTTCCGTGCGGCACGCTGTCTTCCCACTCGATGCCCCATTTTTCGAGTTGCTGCTTGCCTTTTTCGCCCGCCTCGATGTCAACTCCTTCCCCTCGACCGTTCAAGATTTCGGGCTTGTTTTTCTTGGTGTCGATCTGGATTTCGAAGTAATGCACCGGCTTGCGGGGCGAGGTCTTGGAGGCAATTTTGACGGGTTTGCCCGTGGTGAGTACGCCGTACATGCCTGCGGCGCTGATGCCAATTCCCTGTTGCCCCCGGCTCATGCGCAAGCGGTGAAACTTGGAACCGTAGAGCAGTTTGCCAAAAATCAGGGGGATTTGCTTCTTGACGATGCCGGGGCCGTTGTCCTGCACGCCAACTTTGTATCGACCAGGCCCCGTTGTTTCGATGTGAACCCAAACCTCGGGGAGAATGCCTGCTTCTTCGCAGGCATCGAGGGCGTTGTCCACGGCCTCTTTGACGGTGGTCAACAACGCTTTGCGAGGGTTGTCAAAACCGAGCAGGTGCCGGTTTTTGGCAAAAAACTCGCTGACGGATATGTCCCGCTGGCTGGCAGCCATGCTCTCGGCCGTGGAACGGCGCCGGCGAGGGTGCGCTGCGGCCCCGTTGCCGGGAGCCGCGTGGCCGTTGGTGGAAGAATCGTTGGCCTCGTGCCGCGGGGCGGTTCGAGAATCTTGTGAACCAGCCAAGTGGTAACACTCCTCTTCAATTCCTGGGGGTTGGGGCTGACCTCGCTAGGGGGGGTGGCGAAGGCCATGCTCCGCTTACGTGCGCCCAATGGCCAGCGCCCGTCACAATTCGACGTTTCGGCTTCATACCCATTGCCCGGGGCGAAAAATCACTCCGGGCTTGCGCCCTGCGCACAGTTCGGGGCATGTCTGGCCCTCGCACGCCGAGGGAGGGCAGCGGTTAGATTCTAACGATTTTACCGGCGAAATCCCAGCCGTGTTCGCATTGTAGGGGCATACAACCATGTCATTTGGCGCGCGCGGCGTACAAAGTCTAACCCCCCCTGCACGCCCTGGCCGAATCATTCGATAGCACGCCGATTGCCGGCATCGTCGCACCCGCAAAAGACCTTGCCACCGTCGGCCGCGGCCTAAGCTATTGGAAGCGAAGAGAGCCTGAAGGCGACGCTGCGCGCGAAAGTCCCTGGTCAATGTCTAACGCGCTGCTTCCCCGCCCCAAATCTCTCTTCCGCCACATGCCGCTCCGGTCGCAGTTGCGCGAACTGAAACGCCGCTCGCGCCCATCGTCGCTAAGGACCCAGCAAGCACCACCACTCTCAACCCAGGAGCATGGCCCGATGATCCGCAAACTGATATGTCCGCTTGTCGCCGGCGTGGCCTTAGCCGCGTGTGCGGGCGCCGCTTCGGCCCAAGCACCCGTCACGTACGGAATGGGACCGGTCCCACAAGCAATTCCGCCGCTCACTTACAATTACTACTACCCACCGCAGGGCGCGGCGCCCTACCCGCCCCGAATGTACTTGTGCCCTCGCCCGGTTCCCGAGTTTGTGGGCTATACCTGGATTAGCTACGAGCCGATGGCGCCGCACGAATTTCTCTGGCGGAACCATGGCCGTCGTTACTACCGCGACCACGGCGACGGCGGCAGCACCATCACCACAATCAACTGGTATTGATCCGCACCGCAAGGGAAATCAGCCATGAAACGAACACGATTTTTATTCGCTGCCCTGCTGGGCGTGGCCTGCGGCTGGAGCGCAGCGCACGCCGTGGCACAAACGCCTTTTAATGGTCAGGCGGGCCAAACCGTTCCACCGGGCGCGCTCCCCCAGCACAGCAAACCCGTACAACCCGTGCCGTCGGGATATGGCGTTCCCGATGCAACCACGCCGGGAGCAGTGGCCGCTTACGGCAATGCGTCTCCTGGCGTGATCGCTGACGGCGACACCGTTTATGGAGGCGAATGGCACCACGGCTACTACCACACGATGTGGGGACGCCCCGTCGCCTTGGTGGTGCCGCCAGAAGCTAATTATCAAACGAACTACGCCTGGGGAGTGGGCAACACCACGGTCACCCCCATTTATCCGCAGTTCTACGGACCTTCGTACGTGCCCGTCACCGGATACACTCCGCGGCCGGCCTACTTGCCAACGCCATACTGGCCGAGCGACACGCGACAATTCGGCGTGTATTACATTCGCGGACCATGGTAATCGTCTGCCGATCAACGCCCTAAGCCGTAGTCCTCTTGGGGGCTGAGATGGCATCCGGATCTAGCGGCGGGTTGAGCCTGAAAAGGCCCGACCCGCCGTTTTGGCATTCCTGCGGCGCGGCCACGAAAACTTTCCGACAACGACCGAAGGGGAATGGGGCGAAGTCCGCGCGCAACTTGTGGTATCGACCGATACGAACCCGCGCAGCCCGCAGTCCGTCGCGAAGGTGAGTCGTCGCGATTCCGATACCGCTTAAATCCAATTGACGACACGCCGCGGCTTCCAGGCTCTCGGGCGTGGCAGGCAACTTGAGGAAAACGCCGCAAATCGAGGCAATTCCAGCCGAATTTTCGCACGGCCTGCTTTGGCACCCCGCTTGCCTTCATGCATCGTCATCATCCCCCCTCCCCCCGTGATTCGGAAATGATGCCGATGCTTCTGTTTGAGCCTGTCTGGGTGCTTGCCGTGGGTAGCCTAGCCGCCGCAGTGAGTTTGATGTGTTTGGTACGTCGGGTTCCTAAAGATCCCTACCGCATTTAGCGAATTGCCAATGTCATTCGTTACGAGAAAATTGCCGGAGTTGCTTCGATCAGGGCTCGTCTACAGCCGACGGGTCGCGGCAACGCAACCGCCGACGAACCTCCGTATGCCCGAGGAAGCCTTTCTGCCGTGGCGAAAGGCGACCTCGGGTTGCTGCCAAATGCCTTGATGCTGCCGCACACCCCCGACAGCTAGCGATTGGGTTGTCGCTGCCTGACCTTCCAGAGCTCGCTGGGAACATGCGACGCGGCCATGTACGTGTTCATTTTCTGCACCAATTCGGCATGCTGCGCAGCAACGTTCTGCTCTTCGCCAATATCCTGCGCCAGGTTGTACAATTCGATGGCGCCATCAAACGCCGGCTTGCGAACCGCTTTCCAATCGCCAGCCCGAACGGCCTGGGCACCGCCAGCCCCTTCGTAAAATTCCCAGTACAGGTATTCGTGGGCTTGCTGTTCTTTGCCGAGCAGCGTGGGTACAAAGCTGATGCCATCGGTCTGCTTGGGGGCGGGAGCCCCGGCCAGTTCGGCAAAGGTGGGCAGGATGTCGGCGAAATAGCCAATATGGTCGGTGGTGCGACCGGGCGGAATGTGTCCCGGCCAACGCGCAATGGTGGGGACGCGAATGCCACCTTCGTACAGATCGCGTTTGATTCCCCGCAGCGGGCCATTGGAGTTGTGAAAGTCGGGATTGTTTCCTCCTTCGCGATGCGGCCCATTGTCCGAACTGAAAATAACCAGCGTTTGCTCATCGATGCCCAACTTCTTCAGTTGCTTGAGAATCAAGCCCACTTCGTAATCGAGCCGGCTAACCATGGCCGCATGGCCGCGAATGGGTTCGGGCCAGTTGCGGTCGGCATAGATTCCGTAATCGGGAATCTCCATTCCTTTCGGGCCAGCCTCGTTGTTGGCATGCGGAATGGTGTATGCCAGATACAGGAAGAACGGTCCATTGCGGTTTTCGTCAATGAACCGTACGGCCTCCGGGTACAGCAGATCGGGGCTGTACTGGAGTTTCTTGGTTGCCACACCCTTGCCAAAGGGGCCATCCCCACGCACTTCGTTCAGAAGCGGAACTCGCTCCTCGTTTCGCATCAAGAAACTCGGGTAGTAATTGTGGGCATGATGCTGATCGAGATAGCCAAAGAAAAAGTCGAATCCCTGCTGGGTGGGTACGCCTTGGCTTCCTTCATGTCCTAGTCCCCACTTGCCAATCAGAGCGCTGGTGTAGCCCTGTTGTTTGAGTACCTTGGCCACGGTGAGGTCGCTCGGCCGCAAATCGAGCTTGGCGTTGCCGCGAATGTAACAATGCCCGGTGTGCAAACCTGTCATCAGCACGCAACGGCTTGGCGCACAGACGGTGGCTCCGGCGTAAAACTGCGTGAATCGCAATCCTTCCGCGGCCATGCGATCCAAGTTGGGAGTCTGAATCACCTGTTGGCCATAGCAGCCCAAGTCGCCGTACCCCAAATCATCGGCGAGGATGAAGATGATATTGGGGCGACTGGCGCTCAGTTCGGCGGCCTCGCCGCTCGATCGTTCCGCCCCTAACGTCGCCCAGGTTATCAACGCTCCAATCGCCGCCATGTTGAAGAGCAGGCGACGACGAACTGGCAGTACCGAAATCAACGCAAGAATTGGCATATCTCTTCACCTTCCCATGGGTCGGCCCAGCCGATGGATGTGCGCAAACCGGCCGCGGACGGTCCCCAGTATTGACGCCGATCTTTTGGCGGTCAACGTTTGAACGCGGGTAACGGGTAAAGGCGGTTCAACAAACGACCCCACCTGAGTCACGCGGACGCGGACTCACGGGAAGATATTGCCGGCGATCGGCAGACCGAGCCCTGGTGTGCTGCGCTGGCTGGGATGGTGAATTTGCGCGCCACAAGCAGCTGCAACTTGAGATGCGATCCCCAGAGGGCCAAGCCCACCAAGTTGCCACCTGCGTAACTGCAACTGCCCTCGGAAAACAAGAAAGCACGTCGACGTGCGAAGGATAGACGGTGCAAGAAGAAGCAGGTAGCCGCAGCCATCCGACCGTACCCGCTTCGCTTGGCCGCCGAAGAAACTCGCTCCCGGCCGACAAAGCGAAGCGGGCGGGCTGCGTTCACCGCCAATACCTCAGTATTGATTCAATTCGGCCAAGAACCCTTCGAATAAGGTGCGATGGGCCTCTTCGTCGGCCAGTAGTTGCGTGGCCAAGTCGGCAGTTACCGGATCGGAGGGATTAGCCGATTCGGCGGCTTCGATCAGGGCACGATAATGTTCGATCGCCTCCTTCTCGGCTTCGACCACGCCGTGTACGACGGCCAGCACATCGGTGGTGGACTTGGGCGGCCGAAGCGATTCCTGGTCGAATTGCAATTCCAACGATCCGGGGATGCGTCCCCCGAGTTGCTTGATGCGTTCCGCCAACTGTCGGCCATGCCCCAACTCTTCGGCGACGTCTTCAGCGAGCGAGCGCTTAATTTCTTCGGCCTTGATACCGTCGAGATGGACGCTGTTGGCCAAATAGTTGCAAACCGTTTCCAATTCCATGCGATATGCCTTTTGCAGCAGGGAAATCACCTTGGAATCGCCTCGGACCTGTTGGTTCATACTCTTGGTCTTCATGCTCATGAACGGTCTCCTTTCGGGGCTGCGTCTCTGCGGTAAAAAGTCTCACTCTTGGATGCCTGGGACATGGGAGCAATACCGATACCACTCAGGCACGGGGCCAGCACAAACCACCGCAACGTATTTATGGAAAGAGACTTACGGATTGCACTCAATCACAGTATGCGCTCGGCAGCCCCCCAACAAGCCGGCGACAACAGGGCGCATTGGGTGGCAAACGATCAACTCTGCCCGCCCCTCCCGATGATCCCAGGGCCAGGGCGGCGGACTACGATTCGCCGATCAAGGGCCGCATCGCCATATGGAAAAAGGGAATTCACCTCTTATTCCCAAATTTCCACGAGTATTTCGTCGCCTCCCTGGAGGTAACTCGCTGGCATTGCTGGCAGATTGGGTGGGAACCGGTCTTGTTCGTGAAGGGCGAAGCGGCGAAGATCGGCCGTCCGGGCAGCCGAATGGTGCTGGCCCGTTGGACCCTGCGCGACGGCAAACGCCGCGCTTCAAGGAGGAACGCGAAATGGCCGCTGGCATGCAGAACAGCAAGTTGCGGGTGATGGTGCTCTATGGGGGAGATTCGGCAGAGCGGGAAGTAAGCCTGGAAAGCGGTACTTGCGTTGCGGTGGCACTCCGCGATGTGGGCCACGAAGTAGAACTGTGGGATCCGGCCAGCGAGGATTGGAGCCAATTTCCTGCCGACCATATCGACGCCTGTTTTGTCGCCCTGCATGGAGGGGCTGGGGAAGACGGAAGAATTCAAACTCGCCTGGAGGCGCTGGGGGTTGCCTACACGGGTTCGCAGCCCGCCGCGAGCCGGTTAGCCATGTGCAAGTCGGCTAGCAAAGAGCGTTTTCATCAGGCAGGCGTGCCAACCTTGCCTTATGTACTGTTGCACGTTGCCGAACCGGTTGAGGACTGGTTGCCGCGGGCATCGAGACTTGGCCTGCCAGCCGTGGTCAAGCCAGACTCGCAAGGTTCCAGCCTGGGCGTGCTCCGCGTCGATCGGGCAGAACAACTGCCAGGGGCCGTTCGGCACGCGGGCGAGTACGACCCGTTTATATTGGTCGAACCCTTTGTGCCGTCTCGCGAGTTCACGGTTGCTGTGTGGGATGATCGCATCCTGCCGGCGATTGAGATCGTCACGCCGCGAAGGTGGTTCGATTACTCGGCCAAGTATGCCGAAGCCAGCACAAAGTACCATGTGGCGCCGCAGTTGCCATCCGCAACGGAGTCGCAAATTTACGCGGCGGCCAGGGCTGCTGCGGCGGCCATCGGCACGCAAGGCCTGGCCCGCGTGGATTTGCTGCTCGACCAGCACCAGCGTGTATGGGTGCTCGAAGTCAACACGGTGCCCGGAATGACCAGTCACAGCCTGGCTCCCATGGCCGCGGCGCACTTGGGCTTGCCGATGCCGCAGTTTTGCGACCAGTTGGTTCGCGAGGCCATCGCGCGCAGTCGTCGCCGTCTGACCGGTGAACTTTGCTCCCAAAACCACCTTTCCTGATTGGAAATGCCGGCGACCACGCTGTAGGCAGGGGCGCCGGATTCATTTTGACGATCCGCTTACGCTGCTCTTTTTTGGCTTGCCGACTGCTCCCATGACCAGCAAACGTCGCATTCAACTGGCCATCCTCACGCTGGCTGCATTCGGTCTTGCTTGGGCCGTCACTTGGTACATGGTTCGCGATCATGTGCAACAAGGTGCAGAATACTTCCTGACGGCCGAACGGTTGGAGGTCACGCCCCCTCCACCTTGGATTCGTAGCGACATCAAGGGTGAAGTGCTTCGTAGCGTCAGCCTCGATCGGCCGCTTTCGATCTTGGACGAAGACCTCAACCGGCGCATTCACGACGCCTTTCCGCTGCACCCGTGGGTGGCCAGTGTGGGTCGGGTTACCAAGGAGTATCCTGCCAAGGTGAAAGTGGAATTGATCTACCGCCGACCAGTTTGCATGGTGGAGGTGCCCGGCGGTCTTTTCGCGGTCGACGCCGAGGGCGTGTTGCTCCCGAGCGCTGATTTTTTACCTCACGAAGCCCAACGCTACCCGCGTCTGGCACAGGTCAACAGCGTTCCGCTGGGACAGGTCGGCATGCCCTGGGGCGATCCGCGCGTTGCCGGCGGCAGCCGACTGGCAGCGTTCTTGATTGAACACTGGGGGGAATTGCGACTGGCGCAGATCGTACCCTCGTCGCAAGCGCTGGACGAGGCAGGAGAGGTTTTTCATTTCGACCTGTTTACCTTGGAAGGGACCCGTATTCGCTGGGGGCGCCCACCAGGAGTATCGCCCGAAGGCGAGTCGCCCGTGGAGGAAAAAATCGCCCGGCTGAAGGATATCGCCACTCGGCATGGCTCGCTCGATTCCGCCGGACAAAAGGAGATCGACCTGCGTCCGATCGGCGATTGGCGCTCTGCGCCGCACACTGCGGCGGGCACTGAGGCAACGCGGCAAAACTAGCAATACCGAGTATTTTGCGCGTTCGTGGGACCCGTATCCGCACGCGATATCCATTAATTACGCGGCGAAATGGTCCCAATCCGGCTTGGCGCGTCCCCCCTTCCACAGTCGCTGCGTCATCCACGATAATACGGCAGCGACGGCCATTCACGATTAAGCGTTGGTCTAATCCCGCTACCGGCAGCACGTGGACGCGTTTGCCCGCGCGCAACGACTGCAACACCATGCCAAATGGCCTTGGCGTTCTGGCCAGACTCGCGTCTCGGCCATGTCGCGACGGAAACGTTCATCGATATTTTTCCGCCCGCTGTTTTCCGCTTGTGTTTTCTTGCCATCCACCACCGCACAAAAACGCTCCATGAACCTGTTGCTGCTCGAATCTACCTGCGATGAAACCGCTGCCGCGATCGTGAACGAACGGCTCGAAGTTCTGGGGGCTGTGGTCGCATCGCAAACGGCATTGCACGAAAGGTTTGGAGGCGTGGTACCGGAGATTGCCTCGCGTGCACACGTCGAGCGGATGCTGCCGGTGATCCACGAGACATTGGCCCAAGCAAAGCTCGCTCTGACTGACATTGAGGCCGTGGCGGTGGCAACCACTCCTGGTTTGGCAGGTTCGCTCCTGGTGGGGCTGTGTGCTGCGAAAGCGCTCTGTGTGGGACTTGATATTCCGCTAGTGGCCTTCAATCATTTACTCGCCCATGTGTATGCCTGCCGCATTTCGAGCGGCCAGGAAGTATTCCCCTGCACAGCGCTGATTGTGAGCGGGGGGCACACCAGCTTGTACGATTGCCGCTCTGCGCTCGATTTTCGACTATTGGGCTCAACGATCGACGACGCTGCCGGCGAAGCCTATGACAAGGTGGCCAGCATGCTGCGATTGGGGTTTCCCGGAGGTCCGGCTATCGAAAAGGCCGCGGCTTCAGGTGACCGCAAGAAGTACGCGTTTCCGCGGCCAATGTTGGAAAATCGCCAGCGACTCGACTTCAGTTTCAGCGGGCTGAAAACAGCCGTTCGTTATGCCCTGGCCGGCTCCGGCGGCGATCCCGCGAAGACAACGTTTTCGCCCGAGCAAGCCGCCGACATTGCCGCCAGCTTTCAGGCCGCGGTGGTCGACGTTTTGGTAGGAAAAACGATGCAGGCACTCGATCAAACCGGTTCGCCCCGGTTGTGCGTTGGTGGTGGAGTAGCCGCCAATCGAGCATTTCGCGCTCAACTCGAACAGGCCTGCCTGCAGCGAAATGTCCAGTTGTTTGTTCCGCCGCTACGGCTTTGCACTGACAACGCGGTGATGGGCGCCGTGGCCATCGAAATGTACCAGGCCGGTCAAACTGCCGATCTGAGCATCGATATTCAACCCGGCTTGCTGCGAGGACAATTGCCAGGCAGCGCTCTCGGCGACCGCTCCCAGAAACCCTAACAATGCCCCAGAACTGGCACGACAATCCGTCCTAAAGGGCCAATAGGTCCATTTGAGTTAGGTCTCTAAAGAACCTGTCAATGACGTGACCATGAAATCAGGGACAAGGTCGGTCACGGTATCCGCGTGCGGGTCACCTGCACGAGACATTATTCGTCCTCGTCGTCGTCATAATCATCGTCATCATCGTCTTCCGAGTTCTGGGCATAGATTTGCCCGGTCATGTAGAGGTACTTGATGCCGAAAATACCAGCGATGAGCAGGGAAATCAGCGAGGCCCAGTAGGTGAGCATGCCGGCGTGCGTGGAAAGCCACATCAACGTAAACGACGCGAGGATCGCCACCAGGGCCACTCCAAATGTTCCGGCAGTTTCGCTCTTGAGTTGTTGGCGCGAATGAATGTTGAGCGCGTCGCGAGCATTACGGTTTGCCAAATCGCGCATGGCGGAGAGATCGCGATTGAGCTCCGGCGGTTTGTGACGCGGAGTGAATTGCCCCATGTCGAGCAATGCCGGTTCGGCTGCACCCTCATCGATTGACTTGGGCTGGGGAGCCTGCACGACCGGCGACTGCGGTTGGGGCTCGACTTTGGGCCGGGTGGCCGTGAACGACGATTGCGGTACGGCATCGCCACGAACGCGAGCCAAGAGCCGCGACATGTAGTCCTCGACGGAGTCTTCCTCGAGAAGTTCAACATGCGGCGCAGCGTCTGCAATCGATTCAAACGAGGAGCCAAGACCGGAATTGGTCGCGGGCGCAGCATCCTCAAGGTCCGCCGTCAACTGTTCGGGCACAGCCGCTTCCTCAGGTGCGTCCTCGGTGAGGTTGGGCATCCCTCCCAGCCGAGACAACAAATCGCTGGCGCTCATCGCGGCCGGGATCGAAGCATCTTCTCCTTCCGCTCCTTCGTCCCGAGGCTCCACTCGATGGTTCGCATCTCCATCCCCGAATTCGCCTAGGGCGGGGCCATGCGATTCTTGCGGAGACACCCGGTTGTCGCGCCGATCGGCAGAACCATACAAGTCGAACTCGTCGTCGGGCGAAAGAATGCCCAATTCCACCAGCCGACTTCGAGCCGGCCCCGGTTCATCCGTAGTCGTTTCCGCCGGTGAAGCATCTTCCCCCGGCAAAGATGGTCCGCACTCTTCGCTGGGAGTGGTTGCCGCTCCGGCCAGGGAATTCGGCTCGCTTTCATCCGACTCGCACGGCCGCGTCATCGCGTGGCTGTCGGGAGAAAGTTCGATTGAGTCATGCGTCTCAGGAACGGAAACGATTTCTTCTTCGGAATCTCCCGGCGAATTCGCGGCCGCCATGCCTTCGACTTCGCGTTCGATGCGTTCCGACGGTATTGCCGCCGAAGGGGAAACGACTTCCTCGGATACTTCTGCAACCGGCGGATCACCAGCAGGAACGGGTTCCCCGGGCTCAGAGCCATCGGACATTGCCGCCCGGTGATGCAATCCTGCAATCGACGGAACCGGTTCCCAATCGTCGACCGATCCAGTGACCAAGGGCGCGCTGTGGGATTCCTGTGATGATTGCAGACGCTCGACCTGCGACTGCAATTGTTCCAGTCGCTGCTCGAGTTGGCTGAGCAATTGCGTGCCATCCTCGAAAGCGGGTGCGACACTGGCGTTGGTGGCGGCCTCTGCCTCGGCACGTGCGCGATGGAGCGACTCCCATCGCAGTTCCCATTCGGCGGCGCACTGCCTGGCCTGCTCTTGCGCTGCTTCCCACTGCAGTCGAAACGCTTGTTGATCTGCCGCGGAATGTTGATGCTGAACGGCCAGCGTTTCCACCTTCTGGGCCAACGATTGAAGCCGCGCCGCCAATTGACTGCCCGTTTGCTCGGACTGCTGCCGCCACAACTGCTGTTCCGCTCGCCACTGGCAGTCGAGATCGGTCAACTCGCGAGCGCGAACTTCAACGGTGGCCAACCGCTCGGCCACGAGCCGTTCGTGCTCGTCTTGTCTGCTGGCCCATGCCTCGTGTTGCCCGATAAGCGTGGCCAGCCGGCTTTCCACATCGACCAGGGCTTCATTCGTGCGTTCGAGCCGTTTTTCCCAATCCGCATTCGACTGCTCAAACGTGTGCGACGCATTTAGAGATTGCTCCCAGAGCTGTCGGCGCTCGGACTCGAGCTGGGCAAATCGCTGCTCGAGTTCATCTACCTGGGAATGGAACTGCTGCCGCAACTGTTGCTGTTCGCTCTGCCATTCCTCGCGTAAAGCGTCGAGTTCCTGCCGCTGGATTGCGAGTTGCTCTTGATGCTGGGAAAACGTCTCGCTCCACGTGGTGAACGCCGACCGAAACAGTTGTTGCTCTTCGATCCAATGCTGCATCTCGACGGCAAAGGCGCCTCGCTGCTGTTCGAGTTGCCCCAATTGGTCGTCGATTTGGCGGCCGCGGCCCGAGAGATTCTCAATCAATCGGGAGAGTTCCGCCTCGAGTGTTTGGCGGTGCCCTTCGGCTCGATCCTGCCGGTCGTCGAGGCGTTTCAGGCAGTCTTCAATGAGCGACAGCCGAGCCGTGGTTTGGTCGCTGACCTGGCGCATGTCATGTTGCCAGACGTCCCACCGCGACATCTCTGCTTCCTGCTCGGCGTTGAGCTCACGCAGCCGGGTTTGCAAGTCGTGAACGGCTGCATCCCAATCAGCACCTGCTGCGGTTCGCCCAGTGTCTACCTTTTCCAATCGTTCGGTGATCCGATTGAGTTGCGCGCGGAGATCCTCCCAATCGGGCAACATCGCATTTTCAGGCGGCGAGGGCGGACTTTCCCCGGTTGCCGAACCTGCGCGCTCCAAGAGCATGTTCAGGGATTGATGGGGGATTGCATCTTCGGACTGCTGCGCCGCCGATGGCGTCACGGTTTCAACTGGTTCCTGGGCCAGATTATTGGAATCTCTTGGCGACCTGCCAGGCTGGGGAACGCTAGCGCTCGAGTCGCCGGTGGAATCGACAAAATCCGACTCTCCATCGGCCATCGGAGCGACCTGCGCGGTGGCGCGTCCATCCACTGGCTGTATAGGCTCCACCGTTTCGATGCCCGTTGCGGTTTCCGCCAATGACGGGTACATCTCCGGCTGCGGGCATGCGTCGATGTACGGTGCTGCGGCGGGTGCGGTCCGAACGCTGGGGAGTTCAAGTATTTCCAGCTCAATCGGCCCAATGCGCAACACGTCGCCTGGGCGAAGGGTTGCCGTGCGAAAACTGCGTCCGTTGAGCCAAGTGTCGACAGAAACCCTCTGTACCTGACAGGCGCCGTCCTTCCAAATGATTCCACAGTGCAACTTTTGGACGCCAGCAGCGCGAAGTCGCAGCGTACATCGTTCGCCCGCCCCGATGGTGCAAGGCAAAGATCGGATTTGGATCACCGGCATGGAATGACGACCAACCACGCGAAAGCCAAATTGGCCTTCCACAGTAGTGAGAGGTTGGGTCGCATTGCTCACAGACATGGGGGGTCCCTTTTCCAGCGTTGCGGTGCGAAGCGCAACCTGTCTTTTGGAGATTGTGCATATCTTCCAGAGGCGTATAGCTTTTGCAGACACTAAAGTCAAAAAATGCCGGTGGCGAGCCGCGCCTAGCACGAACCGCAATGGGTTACAAGGTGTCCCGAAGGAAAAACCTAAATTATTCTTCCGCGATGCACTGCGCTTTTGCCCCCAGCCCTCTGCGCAAACTGTAATTCGTCAAGGCCTTAGCGATCGTCGAGCATTGTCGGCGCAAATCGCGAGCGAAAAACCGGTTTGCGCGACCCACCAAATCAATCGTGCGTACTATAGTTTGGTTGCCGAATTTGACGGCACCGCCAGCGTTCCCTGCCCAGACACCCTCCCGGGAAGGATGCCACGTCGGGACAAACGCTCGGTGAACTCGTTGAATTTCGATGGATCAACCTGAATTGGCCGACAAAATGCTCTACCGTGCCTGCGGGCTCTGACTGAGCTCTGGCCAGCAAACAAGTCCCCCCCCCACTTCTAGGGATTGCCATTCATTCGAGCTGGTGATTCCTGGCGAACAGAGAAAAAAGGTGCAGTATGGCTCGCAAGGATTCTCTCGATAACCTGAAAAAGTTGCTGCTCAAGCGGCGTAACGCCCTCCGTCAAGCATTGGCGGGCGATTTGAGCATGCTCCACGGCCTGAAGGAGCAAACCGCGGGCGATGTTGTCGATGCCGCGCTCGATTCGGCCCAAAATGAGTTGAATTCGCAATTGGCCGAGGCGGAAAGCCGAGAACTAGCCCAGATCGAAAATGCCTTAGAGCAAGTAATGTCGGGGCGTTACGGCATTTGCGAACGATGCGAACAGGGCATACCCGTTTTGCGGCTTAAAGCGCTGCCGTATGCCACGTTATGCATCGGCTGCCAGCGTGAGCTGGAAATGGAAGGCGAGTTTCATGGCTACAACGCGAACTGGGATCGCCTGCTCGATTCCGACAGCGACAACGATGTGACCATCAACGACCTGGAAGTGGACGTGCCGTAACTACCGCGTCTGAGTACTCAACCTCGCACGTTCCCCGGCTCTCAGCTTCGCTTGAATTTCGATGTTCACCAAGAGGAAGGCGGGGCGAGCCGATCCAGTTCGTCCCGCCTCTTCCTCCTGATCTTCTTGGTTTCCGTAGTCCTGCAAGTCCGAAGGCGGCGACTGTCCAGTGAAAGCCTTGAACCCCGCTACCTGAAGGGGCGATGCTGCCGATTCTAGCGATGAGAGCAATTTTTCTCCCTGCTCCCCGCCTGCCGAATTTCAGGATCATGCATCGGGGTGCCGATAGACCAATTCTGACGGCGCGTCGTTTGCCAGGTTGTTATTTCACGTCCGCGGTTGTGCGTCGCCTTCGGTGCTGGCAACGACTCCGACAACCGATCGTGGGCTGAAAAGTATTCCCGCCGCGGGAATGGTCGCTCGCGCAACCGTTTCCAAAGCCCAGGGCACGCGTGACAACGGGCAGGGGTCGTCGCAGGGTTTCACCTCGAATTCGGCTATTTCGCGGAGGATGGTGGTGCAACGCAAGAACTTCGTGTTTGCCGGATCGTTTTTCCTGCTGGGCGGACTGCTGAGCGCAAGCGCATGGCTTTCTCCCTGGCAAATGCTCAATGCCCAGTCGTCTACCAATGGCGCCCCCAGCCGACAGCAGGAATACGCCGACTTGGACCGCGAGGCCGGGGTTTTTGACCAGCAAAGTCGGCTGCTGCGAAAAGTGGTGGAACTGAGCGGCCCTTGCATCGTCCACATCGACGCCAAGAAACAAGGGGCGGCTTCCCGAGTTGGGGGCAACCGGTTTGTGGAAGAAGCCGGGAGCGGAATCATTGTCGAAGACGCCGGCCAATTTTACGTCATCACCAATCGGCACGTGGTCAAAGACGCCGAGAACCAGCGGATTACGATTCGCCTGGACGACGGTCGAGAACTCAATCCCCGCAAAGTCACTTCCGATCCCGATACCGACATTGCCGTGATGTCCATCACGGGTTCCAACCTGGAACCGGCCCGATTGGGCAACAGCGACAACATTATGATCGGTGACTTTGTGCTGGCCATTGGCAGCCCCTTCGGTCTCAGCCGGTCGGTCACGTTTGGAATCATCAGCGCCAAAGGGCGACGCGATTTGGAACTGGGAGGCGATGAGATTCGCTTCCAAGACTTCATTCAAACCGATGCCGCTATCAATCCCGGCAATAGCGGTGGTCCGCTAATCAATATGCGAGGGGAAGTCGTCGGCCTTAACACCGCCATTGCCAGCAGTTCCGGCGGCAACGAAGGAATCGGGTTTTCCATTCCCATCAACATGGTGATGTTTGTTGCCCGACAATTGATTGCCTCGGGTGAAGTCAACCGCGCATTCTTGGGTGTGAATCTCGACTCGCGATTCAGCGCCGATGCGGCCGCCCAGCTGGGACTCCCCCGTTTGCAGGGAGCGCGCGTCTCGGGCATCACGGCCAATTCGCCTGCCGCCGCCGGCGGTTTGCTCGTTGGCGACGTGGTGCTGGAATTCAACAACAAGCGGGTGGAAAGCGACGTACACCTGGTCAACCTGGTTGGGCTCACTCCCCCCGGCGAAGAAGTGGAAGTGCTGGTTTTCCGCGGTGGCCGCACCGTAAAGCTCCGGTTCAAGCTTGGTAACCGCAAGCTACTGGAACAGCAGAGCAGCCTTGATCTCCCGCCCTACGGAGACGAGACGCCGGCCAATCGCTGGGAACTACCCGAACTCGGTCTATCGGTGATCGACCTGACGCCCGAGTTGCTTCGAGGCATGCAAATCCAGGAACCGCTGCAAGGTCTGATGGTAACCGACGTTGACGCACGTGGTCCTTCCGCAGGGCGACTGCGTCGTGGCGACATCATCCATGGGGTGGAACGAACCACGATCGGCAAGGTGAACGATCTTCAGCGTGTGCTGCAGACCGTCGACGCCCGCAACGGCGTTCGGCTGCATGTTTTGCCTAGCGGCGCCACCAAGCAAAGTTTGCGAACGGTGATCGTGCGCCCCGAATTGCCGCGGCGACGATAGTCGTGAGCAGAGTCCCTGATGGCAGATTTTGGGTCCTCGCAGAGTACCAGCACATTGGCGACAGCCTGATTTCACGACTGCTCCCAATCACCGCGCCCCATCGCAACGACACCAGTCGTTCCCCTGTCCCAAGTGCCGAGTGCAGCCGGGAAGTGCTCGCCGCAAAGCATGTTCGTGATCAATCCTATCGTCGTCCGCGAACGTAAATGTCGGAACCAAGCGTTTCGATTTGCACGTTTCGCAGGGACAAGGCAGCCGACATATCGGCCAATCCTAAACCGGCCAGCGGCGTGACGGCGGTTTCTCCACCGATTAGTTTGGGGGCAATGAAGGCGTGGACCTCGTCGATTTCGTTCAGATCGAACAGCGCGCCCTGCAATCGGCCGCCTCCTTCGACCAGTAAATTGGTGATCCGGCGGCGTCCCATTTCGTCGAGCAGGCTTGCCAGGCATTCTTGATGCGATTGGCCAGCGACCTGAAAGATTTCGCAGCCGGCGGCGGCGAGTGCGTCGAGCCTGTCACGCCGGGCGCTGCGCCCCGCGACTATCAGCAGCGGCGTTTCTCGCGAGGTTCGCACCAGCCGGCTATCTAATGCCAGCGTGGCTTGCGTATCGAGCACTACCCTGAGCTGCGTTCGCGGTCCGGGTGGCCGAGCGGTGAGCAGCGGATCGTCGGCGATGGCGGTGCGGCTTCCGATGGCGATGGCGTCCATTCTGCCTCTCAAGGTATGCACCACCGCCCGACTTGCTTCGTTGCTGATCCAGCGGCTGCTGCCGGTTCGGCTGGCCAACTTGCCGTCGAGCGTCATGGCCCATTTGGCAATGACAAACGGCCGACCGGTTGTTTGCAGTTTGAGATAGGGCGCGTTGAGTTCGCGGGCTTCGGCTTCGAGCAAACCCACGCTCACGTCCATATTTGCACCGCGCAGTTGCGCGAGGCCATCGCCTGCCACTTCAGGAAAAGGGTCGGGCATGGCTGCCACGACGCGGCAGATGCCGGCGGCCAGCAATGCCTCGGTACACGGCGGCGTCTTGCCATGATGGCAGCAGGGTTCGAGCGTGACGTAGGCCGTTGCGCCCCTTGTCCGGTCGCCGGCCACGTGCAGGGCCTCGATTTCGGCATGCGGTCCCCCGAATCGACGATGCCAGCCTTCACCGATCACCTCGGCTCCATGGGCGATCACGCACCCCACCATGGGATTGGGCTCAACCGCGCCCTGTCCCAAGGCGGCAAGCACCAGGGCCCTCCGCATGTGCCACAGATCGATCGTTTGCTGGTCTGGGGACATCGCGGGACCGTTGGGGTGGAAGAAGGTGATGTCAGCGGAAAGTTGCCCGGGCGCTGGCCGACTGGGCAGCCAAGTCAATGGGATCGAACCGGCTTGGGCAAGGGCGGCAAACAAGGTGCCACGAAGCTTGGCTGAAATTTCCTGGCCAAGCCCGACTCACGCAGAAGACCGTCAGCCCGATCTCGGCAAACATGCCGAGGTCGGGCCATTTGATTTCGTGACTTTGCATTCCAGTCATGCCTGTCGTCACTTAGCGTGTGCCCAATCGAGCGACTATGAGCGTTCGCATTCCACACCCGATGTGAAAACCCGCTGCACGTGCAAATCGGCGGAGAGCACCAAGACATCGGCCAGTTTGCCGATTTCCAGGCTGCCAACTTCACGATCGACGCCCGTTCTTTCAGCCGGAGTGAGGCTGGCCATTCGCACGGAGTCGAGCACGCCTGCCGAGGTTTGCGAGACCATGGTGCGAACCATATGGTCCATGCCCACGATCGAACTCGCCAGACCAGTTCCGTCGGGCATGCGGCCAACCTTGCCGTCGCTGATCAGCCGCTCGCCGGTATCACGAGGTCCAATGAGATATTCCCCGGGGGGCATGTCCAGAGCCCGATTGGCGTCGGTCACCAGGCATAATCGCCGCGCGCCCTTCATGCGGTACGCAAACTCGAGAAGCTCCGGGGCAAGGTGGCAACCGTCGGCGATGACTTCGGTACTCATTTCAGGGTACATGATCACGAACTCGGCCATGCTGCCTTGCATGGGTTCGCGGAATCGATCCCTCACGCTGCGCACGTTGCTCATGGCGCACCAAAAATGATCCACATGGCGCATGCCGGCATGATAGGCGCGAAGCATTTCGGTCCACGATGCGTTGGAATGCCCGCACGTCGCCAGACACCCTGCGTGGACGGCTTCGCGATAGAAGGCTTCGGCGCCTGGCAGTTCGGCGGCGCAGGTAGCTACTTTGACGATGCCCCGTTCGAATGCGGCCAAATACTCGGTGGGGTCGGGGTTGCGCTCGTAACCGCGAGGATGCGCGCCGATTTTGTCCGAGGCAAAGTACGGCCCGTAAAGATGCACGCCGGCCAGTCTAGCGTGATCGCCGGGCTTCCACTCTCGCTGAACTTCTTCGCATACGTCGAGCATGACGGCGATCTGGGCAGGCGTGCCTGTCGTAGTCGTCGGAAAGATGGACGTGGTTCCATGCCGGGTATGTCCGCGGATGGCCGTGCGGACCGAGTCGGCGTCGCCATCCATAAAATCGCAACCCAGCGCACCGTGAACGTGCTGATCGACAAATCCAGGCGAAATGTAGCCTCCGCTGGCGTCAATCACTCGAGCGTCTGCGGGAAATTTCAAATCACTCGCCGGGCCGATCGCGGCAATCCGGCCTTCGCGACAAATTATCGCGCCCGCCTCCAACAAACGATCCGGCAAAATGACGGTTCCGCCCTGAACAACCAACGTAGGGAATGGCATGCGAATTTCCGTAGGGTCTGATCAATCGGCGCGGCCGGTTCGGACGCCGCTGTTGTTGGCAGCGAAATTGCCGCGTGCGGCTCAGTTGGATGCCGTCTCTAATGGCGGAGAGATCTTGCGATACAACGGCAAGTGCCGGTAATACACCTGGAGCGTGAGGATCGACATCGACGTCGAGTACAGTCGTCCGCCACGGTGGCCAAAGTCGCAACCTTGTGGACTCCAACTTCCTTGTTTGTGTTCGCTTTGCTCCTGGGAGCGAATCAAGTGCTCGCGGATGCGATGGTTCCACAGGTCCCAGTTCTTGCCTTCCATGTGGTGCAGTACTTGCGTCGCGTAATAGTAATAGTAGCTGGGCCCCAGCGCCGCGCCATTTTCGGGAGGCAAGCTCGTCATCAGGTAGCTCGAACCTTCGAGCAATTCGGCCCGGCCGTGTTGCCAGCCCAAATACTGCCGGCTGAGCAATCCGGCCGCGGTCAGGGCAAGGGTTGCCTTGCCCTCGGGCTTGTAACTGTAGCGCGAGCGAGCCAACGGTTCGGGACCGGCGGCAGTGGAATTCAAGAATCGGTCGGCCCGACGAAGCACTTCCTGATCGAAGGGGATGCCTGCCAATTGGCCGCTGCGGATAGCCAGGAACACCCACGCCACCACGGAAGTGTCGCCCTCCTTGCGAGGACTATAACCCCAGCCGCCGGTTGGAGTGTGCTGGGCCTGCATGAGATAGCGCACTGCCTTCTGGGCGGGCACTTTCACGCTGTCGTGCTTGGTCAACCCGTAGGCTTCGCAGAGGGCAATCGTTCCCAGTGCGTGGGCATACATGCCGCCGCCCAAATAACCATTGGTGTGATCGGTCGCGGTTTTTTGATTGGAAACCAGATAGTGCAGGCCTTTCTTGACGGTTTCTTGGAAATCCTTCAATTCTTCGGGCGAATCGGGGGCCTTGAGCGGGGTGATGCCGGCGCCCAAGAACGGCAGCACTCCAAAGGCCGTGGCTGCGGTATTGTTGGCTGTCACTTCGGCCTCGTGCTCGATCTTGCAGTTGCAGTCGGAGGAACCTTTGTACGATTCGAGCGACCAGTGCCCGTCCTCAGCCTGATGCGCAGCGAGCCAACGCAATCCGGCCAGCACGGCGGCTTCCGATTCCGGCGTACCTCCATAAATATCCATCAGCGCCTGCTTGCTCTCCGAAGTCAACCGGCCGCCGAACGAGCCGCGCTTGAGCAGGCCGGCCAACTCGGGATCGATATTCACCTCGGGCAACAGAGAACCTTCGTTCTTTTTCACGCGCACGATCAGGGCTTGCGGACCCGGGCAGCCGGGCGTGGGGCTGGTGAGCCGGGCCGAGCGCACGCGATCCGCGGCATCTTCTTCCACGCTAAGCGTCACGTGGCCTGAAGTCTGACCTTCCGCGATGGTCAGCGGACTGGCAGTGACACCCTCGGGCAACCCTTCGACGCGCACTTCGATCGGGCCTTGATAGCTGCGTCGTTGCACTTTCACTTCCACAGTTCGGGGCTTGTCCGGCTCCATCCATACCACGGGGTCCATCAGCGGCAACAGGCGGAAGGGAAACTTCTCCAGGCTGAGCGAAAAGGTGCCTTCGCCGGTTCGTCCGTCGATCGTGGCTAGCACCCGCGGCGAGGCCTTCGCTTCGGCAGCATCTGCGGCGGCCAGCAATTCCAATTGCCCCGAACTTTGATCGGCAGGAATGCTCAGCGGGCTGGCCGTAACTTTGTCGGGAAGACCTTCGACCTGGATTTGCAAGGGACCTTCGTGGCCGTTCCGTTCCACTCGAACTTCGACCGTGCCCTGTTCGCCTGGCTGTAGCGAAACCGAGGCCAGGGGAAGCACATTGGGCGGGGGAATTCGCTGAACCTTGAGCGTGACGGCATGTTCGATGGAACTCTCGCCCAACGTGGCGACTAACCGGGCTGAGAATTCCCCTTCTTCGGCGTCGTCGGCCGCTTTGAAGACCAGTTTCAGTTCGTTCTGCTCAGGGGGTAACTCGGCAGCCGCTACCGAAACCTGTGTCGGCAAGTCCTCTACGTGAAACTTGATGGGACTTTGCGTTTCACCCCGGTCGATTTCGACCTGCGCCGCCATGTCGCCGCCGGGTTCCAGGTCGGCCAACTCGGCGCGAACAATCCGAAACGGAGGCGGAGCCTCTGGCTGCTTGACTTCTTCGGGCGTGTTCGCGGACGGAGTGCTGGCCACCGCAGCCGGAGTAGGCTCGGGGGTACTTCCACCACCGAAGACGAAGAGTCCCGCTACCACGAGCAGCACCACGACGCAAAGTCCAATTGCCAGCACATGCCACTGCAAGAAGAGGGGTTTATCGCTGGACGACGAAGCGGCAGCCGCCGCGACAGGAGCGCGGCCGGGCAAATTCATCCCGCCGAGGTTGGCGCCGCCCACCTCGGCGGGCGACGAGAATGGCGAGGCACCGAGGCCGGGGTAACCTCCTCCGCCAGCACCCGGTCCTCCGCCAAATGCGCTGCCGAAGCCTGCGCTACCAAAGGGGTCGGCCGCGCCGACCGCATTGCCCAGACCAAAGGGATCGTCAGCGGCGACGTTGGCGTTGGTGTTGGTGTTGGTGTTGGGTTGGCCGATCTCGACAATTTGACCACAGGCAGGACACTTGCCACGACGCCCTGCCATTTCGTCTTTCACCTGCATGGACTTGCCGCATTCGCACACCACGGAAATGGTCATTGCCGAGTCTCTCTGCTAGTTGGAAACACGCAGCGGATGCGCGATGGAGGAATTCGAGAGGCATCTCCCCCTGGCCGATAGAAATGCCGAGCCAACAGCAAATTTTGATCCCAGTTAGCGGCGAATTCAAGTATGAATCGCAGCGGAAGCTGCGCGGAGTTTTACGACAATGAGCGCCGAATCTCCAAGGCCACCGCCGGGTTGATCATGGCCGCCGTGGCCATGTGCACGGCTTCGGCCCCAGCTTGAAGGTATTGCCGCACAGCATCCGCAGTCGCCGCGCCGCCCACGCCAATCAGTGACAGCGATCGCTGCCGCTGCCGCAGCGCGCGGGCGAATAACGCAACCTGATCGATCGATGCATCGAGCGTGGCGGCGCCGCAAATGCCTCGACGTTGGCCGTCGAAATACAAACTGGATTGATCGGCACTTCCAGGCTTGCGAACCTGCGCGGCAATGCTGTTGGTCATGGCTAGCGCGCTGGCATGCGGTGCAACGGCATCCACCAAGGCGAAGGCCGCTTCGGTATCGCTCACGCGGCCCACCTTGATGATGAACGGCACGTGACCGACCGCTTGCCGCACGCAAGCCGCCACAATTGCCGAGTCCTGGGGGTGCTGGTACAGGTTGCCGTCGCAAGTCGAAACATTTGGACAGGAGAAATTCGCCTCCACGCAATCAGCCCCGCTTTCCACTGCCCAGCGGGCGCATCGCGCATAATCGGCCGCGAGATCGTCCACGGTCCAGCCGGGTTGCTCGGTGGCCACCACCGACACGCTGAGGAGTTTGCCCGCGGGCAACTCGCGGCGGGTCGCTTCGATGTCGGCTCGCCATTCAGCAGGATCTTTGGAGGGCATGCCGAACGAAACCGCCCACGACCCCTGCATGGCCGTTGCGGACTCCAACGTCTGGCCACTATTCCACAGAGCGTCGGCCGCGACTGGCACCAGGTTGGGCAACGGGTAACATTTACGGGGCCTGCTGCGCACCGTTTTGTACGTGAGCACATCGAAACCAAGACTGGCGTAATACAACACCCAGCGGCCGTTCAGCAGCGGGCCGGCTGGCACTCCCAGCGGCGAAGCAACCGGCAGCCCACAGAATTTCCAGTCGCCAGCGACCACCGGAACGTCTATTTGAATGGGTTCGGGTGGATGGGCGTAATTCCATTCGTACGTTTGGCGGATGTCGTACCGGGGAAGATCGTTTGGGGCGTTGATGTTCATCACTCAAGGCGAAAAGTAAAACCCGACAGAAACCCGAGGGGGCGGTAGCACGCGGTTCACGATGGTTTGACCGTCCGTAAGCGTCGCAACGCGAAACCGCCGGCCGGTAAAGGGGGAATGCCAGGCGGAGTCATGCAATGCAAGGTAGTTTACAGGACCCTCGGCAGCAATCACACTAATGCGACCGGTTCGGTTTGCCATTTTCCAGCACGAACAAAGGAAACGATCATGAAACGCGTCGCTCTTCTCCTGGCTGTTTGCCTGATGGGATTTTCAACTGCCACGAGCGTAGCCGAAGATAAAAACGGCGGCGACGAGCAAGGTTGGATCCAACTTTTCAACGGCAAGGATTTGAAAGGCTGGAAGGCGAGCGAGACGCCGGAAAACTGGACCGTGGCCGACGGCTGCATCGTGGGCAAGGGAAGCCGCAGCCATCTGTTCTACATGGAACGCGAGTTTACCGACGTCGAATTCAAGGCCGAGGTGAAGATCAACGCCGGTGGCAACTCGGGCATGTACTTCCGCACGGCGTTTGGTGAAGGCTGGCCTAGTGGCTATGAAGCGCAGGTGAACAACAGCCATCGCGACCCCAAGCGAACCGGCAGTCTGTACAACTTTGTCAATGTGACCGACCGGTTGGTGCCGCACGACGACTGGTTCACGCAACACATCACCGTCAAAGGCAATCACATTACCATCAGCGTCGATGGCAAAAAGGTCGTAGACTTTGTCGACGAGAAGAACACGTACAAAAAAGGGTACCTCGCCCTGCAGCAGCATGACCCGGGCAGCGTGGTGATGTACCGCAAGCTGATGGCGCGGCCGCTGAACAAAGACTAACGGCTACGAACGCGACGCGGCGTTCTCGGAGCTATTGGCATTTTGCGAAATCGCGACAACGCACGATTGCCCGGCGAATTGAGGTAGCCGTCGGCCGAAAGCGCGCACTACGACGAATGGCTTGCGGCCGAGGTTTCGTTCTCGGCCGCGAAAACCTGTTCATAGGCGGCTTCGGCCACTCCTCCGAGCCGCCGTGCCATTTGCCGATAGGCTTCGCGGCGGTAGTTCCAGTCGCGCACGCGAGGAACCTGCTCCAGCCAATCGCAAAGATGCACGCGGCAAAGGTCGTCTAACTGATCTTCGGTCAGTGGAATGGAGCTGCCGTCATCGCGGTTGCGCAGTTCGACCGGTCCTGGCGAAGTGAGTTGTGAATCGAGCGTCGATCGATCCATAAAGCAATTGGCGAATGCCAGCAGTTCGGCCGCCGGACCAATCAGTTCGCGAACGTCGTCTCGGCGACTCAGTGGCAGGGAAAATTTCTGGAACTTTTGCGTGCCATAAATGGAGTGAAACAGGCCGGCGCGGCATACATGTTGTTCGCAATTCCAGCTTTCCAGATCGCGAAAAACCCCAATCAAATGCGCAAGGAACCTGGTGCCGGTATGAGGCACGTCAGCCGTTCCTAGCGATGTCAGATAATCAACCATCTCTCGATATTGGGGATCCATCGCAAATTCCTGTCGAAAGTGCGGGCCAATCAACATCCTTGCCAATCGAGCCCAAGGTCCAGCCACACGGCATTGTGCGTGATGGCACCCACGCTGATACGTTCCACGCCCGTCTCGGCAATAGCTCGCACGGTTTGCAAATTCACTCCGCCCGACGCTTCGAGGGCAACCAAGGGCGCCACGCGATCGCGCAATTGGACCGCTTGGGCCAGCATGTCGCAATCCATGTTATCCAGGAGCACCACATCGGGCCTGGCCGGAAGGACATCGGCCAGTTGCGCCAGGTTATCGACTTCCACTTCAACAATCCAGGCGCCGCCGGGAGGATACTCGGGCACCTCGGCCAGGAAACTGCGTGCTTTCTCGATGGCGGCGGCCGGCGAGAACGCGGCGTGCCCGCCGGTTTCACCCCAGGCTAAATGGTTGTCTTTGATCAATACGGCCGAGGCCAGGTTGAGTCGGTGATTGCGACCGCCGCCGGCGCGGACGGCCAGCTTTTCCAAACGGCGCCAGCCGGGCGTGGTCTTGCGGGTATCGTAGATGCTCGCCCCGGTGCCGGCTACGGCGTCAACATATTGTCGAGTAAGTGTGGCCACGCCCGTTAGCCGCGAGAGAACGTTGAGAATCACCCGTTCCGCGGTCAATAGGCTGCGGGCAGGGCCTTGCACCGTGGCGACCACATCGCCGGGCACAAGTGAGTCACCGTCGTTTCTGACGGGCGAAAACACAAGCTGCGGATCGTATTCCTGGGCAACCAACGTTGCGGCTGCCACACCCGCGAGCACTCCCGGTTGACGTGCCGCGATGTTGGCCTTTCCCTGGGCGTCTGCCGGAACCAGAGCCAGCGTGGTCCAATCTTGTTGCCGATCGAGGTCTTCGGCAACGGCCAATCGCACCAGGCACCGGCACGCATGTGCCGCGGCCTCATCCCACTCCAGTTGCGGATAATCGACAGTCACGAGCAATGCTCCCCGACAAGTAGCTGCCGCCGGTCGGCGGCGCCGCACTTAGCGAGACAAACGCGTTGGCGGAAAACCCGACACCGCACGCGACGTACGTGGGCCATCAACAGTTCCTCCAGAGCAGATGATCGCTGATGCCCAACGCCATCTTGCTGTCGACAATGTCCTCGCGAAAACGACGCGCATCTTGCGGATATCCGGCAGTGGGACGGAGACCGGGCAGCCGATCCTGCCAGAATGAATTGAAGGCGATCATGCTTTGTTCGCGCAGATACTTCGCGACCATCGAAGCCAGCGCGGCCGGCAACATTGCCTCGGCGCCTTGGCAAAACGACCATTGCACCCGCTGCTCGGCCGCCGTGGTCAATCGGTAGCCGCTCTGCTTTCTCGATTCCGTCTCGACAATGACCAGATTCTCGGGAAATGCCGATTGCAGCAAAGAGGCGTATCGATTGCGCCCGCCGTGTTTGTCGCTGGTCACCCGAAATTCCTCGCCGGGGAGCGACGATACCAACTGCCTCACCAGGTCGATCGTCACGCGAGACAGCAGCGTGGCTTTGTTACCACACGCGGCAACGCCTTGATTGAAATCGTGCGGAAAGATCAACCGACAGCGCACGTCCACCAGGCGAATCTGCGCGCGGCCCAGCGCCATGGCGAATAGTTCGCAGGCAGATTCGATTTCTTCCTGGCTGGCCGCACAAGGAACTTGAGCATCGTAATCTGCAAACCAGGGCATGCCTGCCAAGTCGGCTGGCTGAATGTCGGCCAATTGATGGAGCAACACCCGCCACGTGGTACAGGGAGTGTTGAGCGACGCGAGGGCCGCAAACAGACCGCGCTCCAGTTCGGAAAGTGTACCGTGCGAGCGATACACCAATTTGGAGTCGGCAATCAGCAACGGCCGATCTGCCGCATGGGGCACGATCGCGCTGACAGGGCTTGACGCATCGCCGCCCCTCGCGGCCGGCGGCGAATGAGACCGTTGTTTCCGACGCAACACACGTGGCGTCCGTTGAACGCGGGGCGCCAGCGAATCGTACAGGTCTGTCGCAAGCAGTTCCGGTGGAACTTCCCAAACAGTGGCAGCCACCACCAAGGGTCCGAGAAAAGGACCGTAACCGGCTTCATCGGTGCCAATGAGATACGCCATCGATCGACCATTTTTTGAACGAATTTGCCGGCTGTCGATCGCCGATCGACCTAGAACCCGGAAGAACGGCTGGCGGTAAGCCTAACATGCGAAGCCGGGGGAATGAAACCCGTCAACTCCACGGGACCGAGCCGGCCGTCGTGCAAAGCGCTGGCGACCAGCGTCGCGGCAACTCCAGCACGGCGTTGGCGCAGCAGGTCGTCGCGATCTCGAACGCCGCCGCCGGTCCAGATTTCGATCGAGGGATCATGGGACCGAATGTGTTGCACCAATCCATCGGTGCGTGTTCCACTCGCCGTGCCCACGTCGGCCAAATCGAGTACGAGCATGCGACAAACGCCGTGGGCCAGCGCGAGCTCCGCAATATCGCTGGCCGTGGCGCCTTGCCAGGCGACGCCGCTGGCAAGCGGTTGTCCGCCTTTGAGATCGAGACTGAACAACACGCGTTGAGGTCCCACGGCTCGGGCCAAATTGGCCAAGGCCGCCGGCGAAGCCAACGATTCCAAACCGGCCACGACGGCCGCCAGCGGGGCCAGGCCGGACCGAGCAGAAGCCAGCAACTCGCCTCGTGAAATATCGACTACGCCCGCGTCGACGTACAGGTCCCGCAGGCCAGCCGCTTGGATAGCGGCATACGCATTCCAATCGGGCTCGGCGCCGGCGATGGCGTCGAGGTCGGCTACGTAGGCTTCTCGAAAACCCAACCCATGGAAGGCGCGGGCCACGGTGGACGGCGCCGAGTCGGTCACCAAGGCGCTTTCGATGGGACGGTATTGGCTGCGATTTCCGGCAACGCCGCGAACGACATGCCCAGCCATCAAGTCGAGTACCGGTACTACTCGCACAGCGTTAGCTCAGCTTTTCGCGAACGCGCTGGAGAAGTTTGTTGGTGGCTTTGATGCCGTCGACCTCGCTGAGCCTGCCGCCTTCGTACTCGATGCCAACGTAACCGTGGTAGCCGGCGTCGGTGACGATCTTCATCATGCGGAAGTAGTCGATTGTGGTTTCGTCCCCTTCCGCGTTGAAATCGTAGCTCTTGGCGCTGACGGCCTTGGCATACGGCATCAGTTCTTCCACGCCTTTGTAGCGATCGTATACCTGACCATCGCCCAGGCGGAAGTTGCCGAAATCGGGCAGCGTGCCGCAATTGGGGAGATCCACCTTTTTGATCACCGCGGCCAACCACTGGCCATTGCTCGAAAGTCCGCCATGGTTTTCCACAATCACGTTTTGGTCGTGATCCTTGGCGAATTGGCTTAACCGACGAAGCCCATCGGCGGCCCGTTCCAGTTGATCCTCGTAGCTGCCAGTGCTCCGGGCATTCACTCGAATGGAGTGGCAGCCAAGGAATTTGGCGGCCTCGACCCACTTGTAGTGGTTTTCGATGGCCTTGGCCCGGGCGGCTTCGTCGGCCGCGCCCAGATCGCCTTCGCGGTCGATCATGATCAGCAGGCTTTTGACGCCGGCATCTTCGGCCTTGGCCTTGAGTTGGCCGAGATAAGCCTTGTCCTTGGCCTTGTCCATGAAGAACTGATTCACGTATTCGATGGCTTCGATGCCAAACTCCTTCTTCGTGAAGGGCGCGAAATCGAGCGGATCGAGCTTACCTTCGCGAATGGTGCGGTGCAGCGACCATTCGGCCAGCGAAATCTTGTAGGGGATTTTGTCGTCGGATTTGCCTTGGTCTGCCGCGAAGGCCGCGGGTGCTGCCAAGGCTCCCAACGCGGCCACCGTGGTCTGCCGCAGAAAGTCGCGTCGAGTCGAAATGTATGCCATGTGTTTTTCCTTTGAAGTGTTCCAGGTTTTGAAGGTACGGCGATTCATGCGAACGTTGCGGAGCGGCGGTGCGAGATACGCTGCAGTAAGTCGTTCAGCGAGTATAAGTGGCGAAGAGGGCAGCAACAAGAAGTCGCCGCGGCGGCCCTCGGCACGCTGATCTCACCCAGGAAAACTTGCACGCCGCGTTGACTCAGCGCATAACAGCCCTGGGCGAGATCAGCAACAACGGTACTAACCAGCCTCTCCAATTTTATTCCCAGGCGATATAGCTTCATCATGTTTCAACTTCCATTGGCAGCGCCGGTGATCGCGGGAATCGCCCTCTGGACGATGATCAACTTCGCGCCCGATGCCACGAACAGCACTCCGAACGCCAACCAGACAAACTCAGCCGTGCAACAGCCGGGCGACGCGAGGCCCGGCCCTGGCAACTACCAATCGGTGGAGATCGAAGTTGCCAGTACGGCGGACGGCGCCAAGCAGCGTTGCCGGTTGAACATCCCTCAAGGTTACAACTCCAACGGCCCCTCAGTCCCGCTGGTCGTGCTGCTGCACAGTTGGAGCGCCGACTACCGGCAAGCCAATCCGGTGCTGGAACGGCTCGCGGCCGTTAATGGCTGGCTGTGTTTGCGACCCGACTTCCGCGGCCCCAACCAACATCCCGAAGCCTGCGGCTCTGCGTTGGCGCAGCAAGATATTTTAGACGCCCTCGATTTTGTGCTGCAGAACTATCGCGTGGACCAAGAACGCGTCTATCTGTGCGGCGCGTCGGGCGGCGGACACATGACCATGATGATGGCCGCCCGGCATCCCAAGCGGTGGCGGGCCGCCAGCGCCTGGGTGGGCATTAGCGATTTAACGGCCTGGCATGCAAGGCACGCCAACAGCCGCTACGGCGAAATGATGCGAAAGTCGTGCGGGGGCCGACCCGGGGAAAGCGAAGCGATCGACGCCGAGTATCGCAACCGCTCGCCCATTCATTTTCTCGACGGCGTGGGCAACCTGCCGTTGGATCTGGCGGCCGGCATTCACGACGGGCATCAAGGATCGGTTCCCATCTCGCACACGCTCAACGCATTCAATGTGATCGCCCAATCGCACAAGGCCAAGATGATTTCGCCAGAAGAGATGAACCAGTTGAGCCAGAAGAACGGCCGCCTCGCCCAACCACAACCGGGCGACGAAATGCGAGACGACGCATGGGAGCGCGACATCTATCTTCGCCGCCAGGCCGGCAATACTCGCGTGTCGATTTTTGAAGGTGGGCACGAAGGCATCGCCGAAGCCATGATGGCCTGGTTCTTGGAGCATGGCGGCAAACGGTAACCTATGTCGCATCGGCAATGCTTGATATAATTTCAGCCTTTGCGGCTCTTTAACTCCTTATTATTTCATCCCGCCAACTTCGAGAGCGGTTGCCATGCTCTGCCGACGGATTCGAACGAGTTGGTTGCCGTGCTTGCTGGTGACCTGTTTATTCTACACCGCGGGAGCAACGGCCTTCGCGCAAGCCGAGGCCGAGGAAGCAGCGCTGGTCCCCTTGCGGAGGGTGGCCACAAACGTCCAGTTTCACCGTGATGGCAGCGTGCGGCTGGTACGTTTGAGCAAGCCGGGTTTGAATGACGAAATACTTTCATGGCTACCGAACTTCCCGGCCATGGAATATCTGGCGATCGTAACGCCGGGCGCCACGGTCGACGGCTTCGCTCACCTGGCGTCGCTCAAATCCATCGACACGCTGCTGCTATCGGGCTCGGGTATCACCGACGAAAGCCTCTCCTTCCTCGTTGGTTTGCCAAAACTGGAGCGGTTGTACCTCGATGACACAGAAATATCTGACGCGGGGCTCGAAGCAATTGGACGCATATCGTCGCTGAGAGTCTTGTCCCTGCGCCGAACGAAGATCGGCAGCAACGGTTTCGCCTGGTTGCGAGGACTGACCGCCCTCGAAGAATGTTTCCTCGATGGCACGCAGGTCGACGATGCAAGTTTGGCCTGTGCGCGACATCTGAAGAATCTGCGGACGCTGCACTTGAATCAAACGCAAATCACGGGGAGCGACTTGAGTTCGCTGGCCGAGTTAAAAACTCTTGAGTCGCTCAACCTGACGGGCTGTCCTCTTGCGTCGTTGGATACCGATTCGTTGGCCGCGATGCCCAGGCTCAAGACATTGAATTTGTACCACACGAGCGTTGGCCCCGAGGCGGTGCAAACTGTGGCGTCATTGCTTGGCAATCGAAAAGGCGGCGTGTTTGGGGTTTCGTCCAGCGATGCCCCGACCGTCGCGAGCGTGGCCGCGCGCAAAGTTGCCGCTCCCCCGCGAAGCGCTGTCGTCGAGCAAGACATCCTTGCGCCGGCATCGGTTCGATTTGCGGCCATGAACGGAGCGGGTAATCCGCAAGAATTGGAAACACCCGACTTTCAGCGGCATGTGCTACCGCTGTTCGGCCGTCTGGGGTGCAACGGCCGCGCGTGTCATGGGTCGTTCCAAGGCCAAGGAGGATTCCGGCTTTCGATGTTCGGCTACGATTTTGCGGCCGACCACCAGGCGTTGACGGCTGGCGATGAGCCCCGGGTGAACCGTGCACAGCCAGAGACCAGTTTGGTCCTGAGCAAACCTACCTCGGCCGACGATCACGGTGGCGGAGAGCGCTTTCGCCGGGGAGAGTGGGAGTATCGCTTGCTGCGAGCATGGATTGCAGGCGGCGCAAACCCGTTGTCGGATACCGCCCCCGCCTTCACCCGGCTCGAAGTTTCGCCGCCAGAGATCGTGTTTTCGGGCAAGGGTCAAGAACAACAACTTCGCGTGGTCGCCGTTTGGGAAGATGGCAGTCGAGAGGATGTGACTCCGCTGACTCGATTTCAGAGCAACAACGACGCAGTTGCCCTCGTGACCGACTCGGGACTCGTACGAGCGGCTGGCGCCGGCGACACCCATGTTGTTTGTTTCTACGACAATGGCGTGCAACCGGTGCCGATCATACAGCCGGTGAGCGGCCATATCAAAGAGAAGTATCCAAAACAGGAGACAGCAACGCGGATCGACGCCGCCATCAACGCCAAGCTGGCAAAGTTGGGGATTGTGCCGTCGGAACTGTGCAGCGATGACGCGTTCCTTCGCCGGCTCAGCCTCGACCTGATCGGCACACTGCCCACCCCGGATGAAATCCGAGAATTTGTTGCCGATACTACGGCAGACAAACGCATTCGTAAAATCGAGGAATTGCTGGAGCGGCCGGCTTATGTGGCATGGTGGACCGTCCGCCTATGCGATTTGACGGGCCACAACAGCGGATACCTCGGCGGCACCGAAATGGCCTCGGTCGTGGCCGAGCAATGGCGGGCCTGGATGGAACGGAGGGTTCGCGACAATATCGGCTGGGATCGAATTGCCGAAGGGATCATTCTGGGAACGAGCCGCAAGCCGGGCCAAAGTTACGAGGACTTCGCTGCCGAGCAAAGCGAGTACACGCGCAGCGTAAACCCGAAGGACTACACGGCGATTGACAACACGATGCCACACTACTGGTATCGCGAAAATCAAGCATTGCCCAAGGACAAGGCATTGGCTTTCGGCTACGTGTTTCTCGGCATCCGACTGCAATGCGCCGAATGCCACAAGCATCCGTTCGATCAATGGTCGCAGGAAGACTTCCAGCAGTTCACCGAGTTCTTCACGCGGATCAAACGGGGCGTGGCCCCCGACGCGGCGGAGGTTCACAACAGCATTCGCGAAATGCTGGGCGTGCCCGACAAGTTGAACACCGCTGCCACGCGTCGGCAGAGCTATCTTCGGGTGGCGGCGGAAGGCCGCATAATTCCCTGGAATGAAATCTACATTGAAGGGGCCGGCGCCGATCCACAGCCAGCGCGACTGCTGGGTGGAAACAAGCTCGACTTGAATCAGTACGCCGACCCCCGAGTACCGTTGATGGAATGGCTGCGGCAGAAGGACAATGATTACTTTGCCAAGGCCTTTGTGAATCGGATTTGGGCCAACTATTTCAACGTGGGAATCATAGACCCTCCGGACGATTTGAATTTGGCCAATCCTCCCAGCAACGGCGAGTTGCTCGAATATCTGGCCAGTGAGTTTGTGGCCCAGGGCTACAACATGAAGTGGCTGCATCGGGAGATCGCCGCGAGCCATGCCTACCAGCGCAGTTGGCGCACCAATCCAACCAATCGCGCCGACGAGCGCAATTTCAGCCGCGCGGTTGTGCGGCGACTTCCGGCCGAGGTGGTGGTCGACGCTGTGACGCAGTCCACCGCCAACAGCGACGCCATGAAGCAGGCTTCCAGCCAGGTAGCCGGCCGCGCCATCGCGCATCATCCGCGAAGCTATCAAGCACGGACACTGGATTACGCGATGCTGGTTTTCGGCAAGCCCCTCCGCACGACCAACTGCGATTGCGAACGCCAGTCGTCGCCGACGCTGCTGCAATCCCTGTATTTGCGCAACGATCAAGAGGTATTCCAAAAGATCGGCCGTTCCGATGGTTGGGCAAACGAACTGCTGCGGGTGAACTCGCCGATGGACGCGTCGAAGACAACCAACGCCGAGATGGACAGAATCATCGAAGAAGCTTACTTGCGGACTTTGAGCCGGTGGCCCACGGCGGAGGAACGATTGGACTGTCGACGGCACTTTAACGATGCGGAAAACACGTACGAAGCGTTACGCGACTTGCTGTGGGCCCTTCTGAATACCCATGAATTTGTCACGAATCATTGATCTGACGCCGAAAGCGGTCCCCGCTCCAACGGCATGTCTCGCGAGGAGAGCTTGCATGAACCTTTCCTTCCGACGCCTGCTGACCCGCCGCACGTTGCTGCACTTGGGCAGCGTGGGTGGCGTTGGTTTGACATTGTCGCAGTTTCTCCAAATGACCCGCGGCAGCGATCCCGCAAGTCAGGGCAAGACCAAGCGGCCACAAGCCACCGCCGATGCGTGTATTTTCGTCAACCTGGCAGGCGGCGTGTCGCACCTCGACACGTTGGACATGAAGCCTGATGGCCCGAGTGAAACGCGGGGCGAGTTCGCAACCATCGATACGACTCTGACCGGGCTGAAGGCCTGCGAGTATCTGCCCAAGTTTGCCACAATTGCCGATCAGTTTTGCCTGCTCCGCGGCATTTCACACTCTGCGGGCGCCCATCCTCAAGCTCAATCGTACCTGTCGACGGGCAACCGACCGGTGCCGGCCCTGCTTTATCCCTCGCTAGGCGCGGTAACCACGAAAGAACGGGCGGGGCGAGCCGATATGCCCGGCTATGTGGCGATTCCCGATACGGAATGGAACGCGGGATACATGGGAGACTCGTTTGCGCCTTTCAAGACCACCGACGTGCCAAAGCCGGGGCAACCGTTCGGGGTGCGAGGAATTTCGCTGGCCGAAGGGCTCACACTGGACAAGGTTGCCAGGCGCAATCGCCTGCTGGACCGGCTGAATCGCCGGTTCCGCGACGCGGACGCCAACAGCCAACTGCTCGAGGCGCTCGATACGTTCGGTCGGCAGGCAAACCAAATGATCACCTCGGCGCACTCGCAGGCCGCCTTCGATGTAAGCCGGGAACCCGAATCGATTCGAAACAAGTTCGCAACCGACGACCTGGGACAAAGCCTGCTGCTTGCCGCTCGACTGGTCGAGTACGGAGTCCCATTTGTCACCGTGAGCAACTCGGGCTGGGATACTCACACCGACAACTTTGCCGGTCATCGCCGCCTGATCCCGCCGCTCGATGCCGGAATGCACGCCTTGATGGGAACGCTGCGTGAAAAGGGTTTGCTCGACCGAACTCTGGTAGTGATCATGGGCGAGTTTGGCCGCACTCCCAAAATCAACGAGAACGTGGGACGAGACCACTGGCCTCGCGCCAATTGGGCCTTATTCACCGGCGGAGGCGTGAAGACCGGCCAAATCATCGGCGCCACCGACCGCGGAGGCGAAGGTCCCACTGGTGACGTCCCTATCGCCCTGGATGACATCGCAGCCAGCATCTATCACGCATTGGGCATCGACTTCCACAAGGAGTATTACACCAATACCAATCGACCGGTGATGCTGGTGCCCGAGGGGAAAGTCATTCCAGGATTGTTCTGAAGCCCTGTAATCTGCCACGCGCGCAACACGCCGGACACCAGCCGTTGGCCCACCGGCGAGAAAACCATGGGAGGAGTTGAAAATGGCCGTGTCGCTTCGAGCTTCAACGATCAGCAGCAGCCAAAGCTAGCCTACGGCCAGATAGTCTTCCCCCGCCTGGTATCCCCAGGCCTGAAGTTGGGCGGCAATCTCGTCCCGAGCGCCGTGATTGGTAACGTAAATCAGCACGAAAGGGCGACATTGATTCACGCCATTTGGAGTGGCCGCCGCCTGCTGTAACCACGCCGGACCGTACACAGGCAAGTTCCAGATGGTACGGCCAATCTTGCGGGGATTCACGTCGACCCAGGCCGTTGCGGCAATACCCTGCTCGAACAACAGCCGCACCCGTTGCCGCGTTTTGCGGCCGGCGCCCCAAATCACTAAGGGGCGCTTGCCCGAGCTAGCGAGAATGATTCTGGCGTCGCGCGCGAGGTACCAGGACCGCAGTCGGTCGAAAGCCGCTCGATCATAACGTGAGTCGTGGCGGCTGGTTCGATCGGAGCGGTCGCGCCAAGCCAGCAGCACTTGAGGAACTTTGGCCAGCGGCAAGCCCGCCGCGTTCATTCGCAACCACAATTCGTAATCTTCGGGGAAGGCGCCTTGGCGATAACCGCCAAGCTTGAGAACCACATCGCGCCGAAACAACACCGACGGATGCGCCAATGGCGATTCAACGAAGATGTTGTTGGCAATGTCTAGGGGTGTTAAGCAGTCATTCTGCCAGCGAACGTATTCGCGATACCCTGCCGCCACGGCCTCCTCGGGAAACAATTCCACCTGGCAACCAACCAGAGCGATCCGAGGATTCTCGCACAAAAATCGGGATTGCGCTGAGAGCCGCTGCGGATGCATGATGTCGTCGGCATCCATCCGGGCAATCAACGAGTGCGCGGCATGACGCAAACCAAGATTGAGCGCCGAAACCAGTCCGATCTGCCCGGGTTGCACCAGGCGAAATCGCTTATCGAGCGCTGCTCGCGAACGAACGATTTCAGGCGACTGGTCGCTTGAGCCATCGTCAATTGCGAGCACTTCGAACGTGGGAAGCGACTGTGCGGCGAGCGAGTCGAGGCACTCCGGCAGTGTGTCCGCGGCGTTTCGAAACGGCAACACCACGGAAATGGCAGGCGGTAAGGATTGAACGACGTCCAAAAGATATGCGGGGGGGGCTTGGGGAACAATTCAGCGATATCCTGCGAATTGTATCACTGAATTCGGTTGGAAACGCCGGGCACTTCGACCAACCGATATCGACGACGCTCGCCGTTCGGGAGAACATGTTCGTGTTCCATCAGCGTCGCGTACCCCAGAGCGCCGGCGCGATTTCCTTCTTGGGCCAACAACTTGCCAAGCTTGGCGCTATGGTTGACTTCGCTTCCTGCGACTTCCATGAGGAGCAAGTGCGTAAAGCCCGCCTCGCGAAATTGCTGCGCGAGTGGGCGAGATGCCAGGTTCTGGTGATAGCGGGACTGGCGGCGAAACACTTTTTCTTGCGTAACAAGGCAGGGGAAATAGTAGAGCCGGTAGTCTTGACTGAGTATCGATGCACCCAACGGCAACCGATTCGCCACAAATTCCGCCACCGCGAAAGTAGGATCGCTCCGTCGCAGGTATGCCACTCGGCTTTCGCTACCGATCACCACGGGAAAGGAATCCGCGGCTCGATGCACGGCTTGTGCCGCATTGAACGCAAGGGCGGCAATGCACAAGAAAGAAATTGCATGTGCCGGCAAGCCGCCGCAATGGTGGCACTCGCGCCAAACCGCGGCCACGATCACGGCTAACAGCGGCACCACTGGCAGCAGGAATCGCACGTTTTGCCTTAGGCCATACCAAAAGACCAAATAGCAAGCGGTCATGCCCAGCAGCAGCCAGAGCTTGCGGTTTCCGGCAATGAGCACCACGCCTGGCACGGCGGCCAGAAACAACACGCCAAGCTGATTGCCGCGCCCGCCGAAGCGTTGGGGATGCATCGTGACTTGCCAGGGCGCCATGACAACATCGGCGGCGCTGGCGGACAGCGGACGCTTGCTGGGACGATCGGTTTCAGGTCCCGCAGTGGAAAAGACGCTGCCCATGAAGGGGTAAATGGGATTGCCGCGCTCGATGGCTGCCCGCAGGTACCAGGGGCCCGCCACGCTGGCAGCCACCACCGTCGCCACGAGCACGCCATTCCAACGGATCACGGAGAGTTTTCGGCGAACCGCCACCCTCGCAAAGAGGGTCAACCCAAACGCGGCAACGAACAGGAATGCCACGTACTTGGTCCCGAGCGCAGCACCGAACATGATTCCCGCTGGCACAAAGTTGGTGCTCGAAACAGGTCCGATGGACGATTGGCTCCCTTCCCGGTCGCCTCTCAGCGTGCTACAGGAAGGCATCGCTGGCAAATCATACGGCGGGCAGTTTTCAGCCCTGCGCCAGGCAACCAGCGCGAAGGTGGTGAATACCGCCAACGCCAAATCGTTGAAGGCAGCTCCCATTTGGTTGGTTACAGCGGGCGTGAGCACCGCAATCGCGGCCGCAATCGCGGCCCAGCGGCGACCAACAACATCGCGCGCCAGTTCAAAGGTGGCCGCGGCAAGCAACAGTCCAAACAGCCAATGCACAAGCTGCGCTGCCTCGGCGCTATCGAGCGCCAGGGCCCACAAGAACAGCATCTCGACCAGCAGAGGAAATGTGCTGTTGTCGTGATACGGCAACGGCACGAATCCACCCGATTGCAGGTATTGTTTGGGAAGCGCCAAGTGATAGCACAAGGCATCACCGTCAACGGCAGGCGTGAGTGCCAGCAACAAGCTGCCGAAACAAGCAGCGACAAGGAGCAGTTGAAGCAGCAACCAACTTCGGGCCGGTCGATCGTCAACCTCTTCGCGGGCCGAAAAAATCGTCAAGGCCGACAGCCCTTGCAATTCGGCAAGTCGCCGCAATACGCCTCGGTGGCGTGACTCGGCTGCAAGCATGGCGGCTCCCGTGATCGCTGCCAATCCCGTCGTCAACCGAATCGAGAACGGCTGCAACCAGCCCGCCATTCCTAGAATCATGATGAGCGTGCCCCCCGCCACCAGGCCGAGACAAACACGCCAGGAAAGCTGGATCCACGAGCCTTCACGGGCAAGGGGCCAGGTACGGGCCAGAGGCCGCCCGAACACGACAGACGCCAGTGCGATCGCCGCCAGGCTCAAAAGAGAAAGGGTTGTCGCCAGCATGGTTGACTCAAGCTCCGGGATACATCCGTGATCCAAGGCCGAGAGTGATGCTGCTCAGGGCGTTTGCGATTCTCTGTACCCTGTTATGATCCCTTGCCGAGGGAGTGTAGCATCCAACTAAAATGCACCGCCACGGCAACCAACATCCACACCGTGAGCAGCCACACGGTGATCACGGCCCAAGGCGAAACCGGACGCCGCGTACGCGAACTGCCTGTGCGATTTCCGAACAACAAGTCGACTGCTGCGCGCCGCGCGCGTTGTTTTGAGCTCGAAGGGGCCGATTGGTCGGGCAGTTCTTGCAGGGACCAGCCGCTGCGTTCGAAATCAGCCGACGGCCGGTACTTGGGATTCGGAGCGATCATCGCGTTGGCGCCTCCAATGGCCCCATGGGCTGACAAGCTCTGCTCTCGAAGTGCAACTGTCGCGCCATCAAGTCTCCATCACTCCTGGACGAGTTCTGCGGCGAACTTATCAGGGATTGCCGCTGATCGCCGTTGCATTGTCCCGCCAAGGATACGACCTCGTTTGATTGTTGCCACGCGTTGTCGCTGCGGCAAGGTGACCCCGCTCCGACCAATGGCACCCCCTCGCTGGCAGACACGACCGTCGATTTGGGATTCATCGCCGTCCGCGCCGCGATGACTGCGGGCGAGGAGTTCTCAATTCGGGATATCCACGGTTCAGGGTTCAGGCCTGAAGGTAACCAGCGGGAGGCCGCAAATGCCACGTGCTCGGGAAGGATATCTGCCAGGCAAGGGTGATCGGCCAAAGGACAAGCTTTGCGATGACACGGAGCGCAGGGCGGTTGATGATGAACCACCGCCACGCGGCTCCCCCAGGGATGCCACTGACGCGCATCGTTGGTGCCGCTAAAGATCGCCACGACCGGTCTGCCCAAGGCCGCGGCCAGATGGGCCGGTCCGGAATCGCCGCCAATCAACAGGTCGCCACAATGCAACAAGGCTGCCAGTTCCGCAAGATTGAGCTGGCCCGTCCAATCCATCACTCCTTGCAATTCGCCACCGCCCAGCAGTTGCTGGGCAATGGGACCGTCGGCAGCAGCCCCCACCAGCACCACTGCGGCATTGTGCAGAACAATCAATCGTCCCAATAGATCGCGCCAATGCCAGGAGGGCCAACGCTTGGCAATCGTGCCTGCGCCCACGTGCAACACCACCAGGGGTCGAGTCGAGGATTCTGGCAACGGCAGAGAGTGCGAATCCCATGACGCATTCGGCTCGATCAACCCCAGGGCTTGCAACCGGCCGGACATCACCTCTAAAGCGCGCCGCGGTGGAGACACGCAAGGCGCAACTTCATCTTCCTCCGCGTCAGGGACCAGCTTCTGCAGCAGGGCCAGGCGAGAGAGTACTTCGTGGCGGCCCCGCTCATACGCGACGCTCTCGGTAAGCAAGAAACCGCCACCTCCGCAGTTCCAGCCAATTCGATGCGTGGCGCCCGCCAACCACATCAATAGCGCATGGGGAAACTCTCCCCGCACGTCCAAGGCAATGTCGTATCGCTGTCTGCGCAATCGCCAGCCGCAACGGACGAGCGCTGTCACCCAGCGCCAGTTGCGCACCTTGCCAAACCGGTTTTGATCGAGCACGCGGACGCGATGGACGCGACGCGTAAGCCGAAATACCGCCGCGTTCCAAGGCGCCGCCAACACATCGATTTGCGCGCTGGGAAATCGGTTCGCCAACGCGTTGACCAAACCGGTTGAAAGGATGGCGTCTCCCAAATGATCGAGTTGCACGAGGAGAATTTTCCCGGGGGCCAGCGCCTCGCGACGATTGACTGCACCAAGGTCGGCCAGGGGCCTCGTGTCGCCAGGTGGATTCCTTTGACGAAGCCAACCTTGTTGTCGTCCAAGGCTTCTTGCCACGCACCTGCCTGGCCCGAAGATCACCCAACCAATCAAGTCGATCGCGGCAAACAGCAATCTCCAGCGCAACCGCACGTAGCGGTAGCGGCCCAGAAAGCGCCGTCGTCGTACGCGAAAACGCGCAGTAGGATTCGGATCCGGCGAACGAGTCATGTGCCGGCGACGCATGCGCGGGAACATGCGATTTCCTTCTCCGCGAATGCGGAATAGGGGAGACGTGCGTAGGCATGAGCGGTTGCAAGTGCAGCCGCTCGCCAGGAGAAGTGACGAGAAATGTAGGCAGCCCGGCCAGACGATCGTGGCTCGGCATGCGCCGCGAGAACCTGTTCGCGGATTCCCGCGGCATCGTCGGGCGAAACATACCGCGCCCAGCCGCCAAAGTACTCTTGCGCGCAGCCTCGGTTCGTGAGTACCAGCGGCGCGCCGGTCAAGCCGGCCTCCAACGCAACCAGCCCGGGCGTTTCAAACCAACTGGTCAACGCCAGGCAGCGAGCCGCCGCATAACAACTCCCCAGCAGAATTTCATCGTGGGCGAGCCTCGGCACAAACCGAACATTGGTACCGGCCTCGGTCTGGCACTGACGCAGATAATCTTCGTGTCCGGGCACGACGTCGCCAAGAATCACGATTGGCAATTCCGCGCCGCGCATCGCTCGCAAGAATCCTAATTGGTTTTTGCGAGGTTCCACTCGCCCCGCGTACAGTACGAAGTCGCGAAGACCGTGCGTCTCCTGAAACGGTTCGGGCCGGCCATGGGCAAACCGCGCATCGGCTGCATTGGGCACCACGGCAATTCGTTCCGCCGGCAGCAGAAAGAGCCGCTGCAACTGCTCCGCCTCGGCCTGTGAGTTGGGCAACAAGACGTCGGCCAGTTGATACAGCCGCTTCCGCCAGGAGGGTATTTGCGGGACGGCCGTCCGCAGGGCAAATCGGGCCACGCGGGCGCCACGCACCCAAAATGTCGCCGGCTCGCGCACCACGGCCGCCAGCGAAAACCAGGCGATGGTGGAGATGGCCACCCGCGCCCCGCGTTCGCGCGCCGCTCGCGCAAGCGGCAAGAACTCGGGACGGCTGCCGAAGAAATGCACCCAATCGCCCGCTTGCCAATGTTGAACTTGTGGCGGCTCGAACGTCACGGCATATCCCAGTCGGGCCAGCGCGTTCGCCGTGGCAAGCAGCTGGGTCTCTCCGCCACCGGGAGCCTGCATGGCGCCAGCGTGGGCAACCTGAAAGACTCGCTGGGCGCCGGCATTCGAGATGGATTGTGGTTTGTGAATCAACGCCATCACGATTTCAACATCCGGAGAGTTTTTTTAACCAGGCTGCGCCAGTCACGAATATGAATTTCTTTCACCGGCGTCACGCGTTCCCAATCGAGATAGCGCAACAATGCCGACTTGAGCGGCTGGGCTCCGTCGACGCGCACCGGCTGAAAACCCGATGCTTTGAACGATCGCCGTTGATAGGCCAGCGAAGACGTCTGCAATTTGAGTTCGGCGCCATCCCAGGGAAGCGTTGCCACCAGATCGCCCCGCCAAAGATGCAGGCTCACTCGATTACTGGCGGCAGGGAGTTGACCCGAGACGACCAGGTTGTCGCCCGACCGTTGCAACTGCAATCGAATGGCTTGTCGTTGCCGCCACCACGCCGCGAATTCGGCCAGCGTCGTCTTCCAGATGGAACCAAAACCCGCGATGACATTGAGGGTTTCTTGCAGCAACTCGGGATATCGGCCCACGCGACCGTCAGGATGTCCATACAAGAACACGGGTTCACCCGACTCGTACTTCCTCCTGGCAACGGCTTCAAAGTGCTCGAGCGTGGCTTTCGCCGCGCGGCGGAACAACTTGCAGCGGCCGTCTTCATCCACGGGTGGGCGGTGTCCCGCGGCAGCCGACGCCGCTTCGATCACCACACCCAAACACAGGGGATGAATGGGAATCTGCAATACGCGGCTGCCGGGCGGAAAGAAGGGGAGTTCATCGTGGGCCAAGCCGAACTCCGAACTGTGATCGATGGACAGGTGATTGAGTGCCGCCCTCAATCCGGCATTGGAACGCCCATGCGGCGCCACGAAACCGACCGGTTGCAGGCCCGCTTGCTGAAGCACCTCGATTCCACGGCGAATGTTCCGCTCGTTATCGGCCTGATCCAAGTAGGTATGATGCCAGTACCCGTGCGAGCCCACGTGCAATCCCCGCAAACGCTCCAGCGCGGCGGAGTGTTTCTCGTGCGTCGATGCGCAAACGTAGTGGCTGGTGGCGGCTTCCCAGCCGGAAATAGCGTTCAAGGTTCGCTCAAAGTCCGCGGCGTGAAATTCGTCGTGATCGAAGCGAAAATTAAATGCGCTGCGATAGGGAAACGGAAAGCCACCCAGCGTTAGCCACGTTCCGCCTCGAAATTCTATTTCTTTTCGCAATTGCCAGACGAGCCGCTTGCGCACGGACCGACGGTTGACCTGGCCGATTTCCTCCATGACATCCCAATCGCCGAGCCGCCACCGATGCAGGGAGGCCTTGGTGTCGACCAGCGGAGCGAACGGGTCGCCGGCGGCACCCAGGCGAAAACGGTCCACGTCGATGGCCTCCTGGCCGGGCGCAAGCTCCGGGGGCGGCGCACACTGCCCGTCGTAAAGTACAAATCGCGTCGCCATTGCCGCCGGTTGCCATGGCTGGATCGGCACGCCTTCTTGATCCAGTACCTGCCGCAATCCCTCGGGAACCCGCGCCAGGCTCAACGGTAGAAGAGGTAATTCCATTCAGAAAATCCTGCGCGGGAAGCAGACGCGATCCGAGGGCGGACCGGCGGGGACGGAACTGGGAGCATGTTGCCGCGAGGCCGACGGCGAGAACACAGCTTCCTGCTGATAACCGGTCAACGAGCGAGGAGATTGCGAAACCTGGGCCCCTCCCGCGATGATGTCGATGAGCGACTTCGCCGCATCGCCATTTCCAATGCAGCGTTCTGTTGCCTGCGTTCTCGCACGGGTTGGCCCGGCAATCGGCGTTGCTGCACGGTGCGCATGTTGCCACAGGCAGCGGTGCTTGTGCCCTTGCACCCATTGCGACAGCCCGCTCAACAAGCAAAACGCCCAGCCCTGGGGACCATCGAGCAAACCACCCTTCCAGACCAATCGCCGGGCAATCTCCACGGCAGGCGCCAACCACTGGTCGCGAAACCTCGGCGGCACCCCATCGGCCACTCGACGACTCGCTTCCAGCGTGGTGTAACGTTCCATCTTGCTGAGAAACGCCGACAGATCGGGAAGCGTATCGTGATCGAGCCACCCCTGGAGCATGCCAATTCGGCCGGGGGCGTTGAGCACCTCGTGGACATCTCCCTGCCAACGACACAGCTCGCGGGCAAACAAACGAATCGGTCGATCATCCTGCGTGCCGGAAAATCGCATCCGCCGTCCGAATATGCGGCTCCGAATGGGCACGCGGTAGGCCACGTGGCTCGACCACAGTATTCGGCCGCGAAGTTCTTCCACAAGGTACGGAGTAGGGCGTTCGTCGGCGTCGATGGATAGCACCCATTGACTCTGGGCCGCTGCGATGGCTCGATTTCTCTGGGCGGCATACGTGTCGAAGGCATGCTCGAGCACGCGGCAACCGAAATTGCGGGCGATCTCCACCGTGGCATCGCGCGAACCGCCATCGACCACCACGATCTCATCTGCCCAGGCGAGTGATCGCAGCAGGCCGGGCATGTGGGCGGCTTCGTTCAAAGTAATGATGGCCGCCGTAACCGATGGCGCCTGGCTCATCGCGCGCCTCCGGCCGGCGTTGGCAAACGACCCTGACCGGAGAGCGGCAGGCGCGAAGCCTTCGACCCCAATTGCAGATTCGGCCGCATTGCCGCGTGTGACCCCGCCCTGGGCAGGGGACCGAGCAACCGCCTGCGGGTACGCAGCCCGCTCACGATCCAGCGCAAACTGAAATATGCCGCGACCAGCGTCAGCTCTGCCACCAGCCAGCCACAGGCCACGGCCAGAACCAACACGTGCAATCGCACGTCGGCGTTGCCTGGCAAGTGGTAGAGGCGCCTCGCAAGGCTTTCCCTGTCGTCGGCAAATTGAAGATCGCCGGCCGGCGCGCTCGGTAAGTTCGCGCCGGCCGCACCGGCCGAACCGCAGCGATCGGCGATGCCCGCCGATTGCCCTTGCCCATAGAACATCAGGTATTTGCCAAGCAAGAAACCGCTGAGCAAGAGCCACGGCAACAGTACTGAGAACAGGTGCACATTGGCCAAAGGTTGCGCCGGCGCAACGAAATGAAGCAAATGATGCCACGCCGCCAGGGATGCGGCGAAGGCGATGCCAACGTGCAGCCCCAGGTCGCAAAGTTCGTCGATATTGGCATCGAACCAGGCGCCCCAGCGGGTAGCCGTTCCTTGCCTCCGGGCGAGTTTACCGTCCCATCGGTCGCACACCCAAGCGAGCCAAATGGCGCCTGCGGCGGAGCAATTCCAGCCGGCGATCAAAAATAGAATGGCCATCACTGTCAGCAGGAGCCCCATCGCGGTCAGCTGAACCGGCCGCAGTGCTGACTCTGCTAAATGCGGCGTGATGCGGTTGAGCAGTGGCAGCAAATACCATCTCGAAATGGGATGCCGCCGGTCGCGATGTTCTTCGCACGCTTCCGATTCGAGTGTCACCGCCGTCTCTATCTCCAGGCATGTTTCATCGGCTGCGGCTACTTGAAGCAACGCGGATGGGTGGAACTCTTGAAAAAACGACCGCTCGCGTTCCATGTCCTTGGGTGGCAAGGCGGGAAATGTGACGAGATCGCGGGAATCAGCAACGTCTCGGGCGGCGGCGATGGCGCGGGAGCGTATGATCGCGTCCACCAGCGCCTTGCAAAACAGAAATCGCTCGGTGCGTGGAACCAGGGGACTGCGGAGCGCGTCGCGAGCCACCCGCGCAGGAATTCCAACCAATTGCCGGGCAAGGTGCAGGGGATGGCGCAAATGCCGCCATTGAAACAGCAGGGTGTTTCGCAGTGCCAACCGCAAACAGCCTGTCTCGCCAAAAGCCGGACCGAAACTCGCCGCTCCCTGATGCCATACGACCGCGTCGGGAACGTACGCCGCGCAATAACCCGCCTGATATCCGCGGTAACAGAAGTCGAGATCTTCAATCCGGCCGGGCAAGTATCGCGGATCGAAGCCGCCGATTTCCAGGAACAATGCGCGATCGACGGCAATCGCCGCTCCAGCGCTGGCGGTTTTGCCCGGCACATGGCTTACGCCTTGGGCGCCATCAAACCGGCCGGTCGCCTGAACCAATCCCCATTGCCAACGAATCGCGGTCTTGAAGCCCTCGAGTGTTTGCCCATCGCGCTGCCAGCACAGGGGCGCGGCCAGAAAGCAGCGCTGCGAAGACCTGCCAACCTGCGGTGATTCATAGGCGGCCGTCAGCGGGGCTACCCAAGGGTCGATGCAATCCTCGGCGAGTCGAAGATCGTTGTTCAGAAGCAATGCCACCGGGGCAGTAGATCGCTCCAGCGCTCGATTGAAAGAGCAGAGTCCGTCGTTGGGGCAATGCAAAACACCGACATGGGGGTAGTGCATTCGCAACCAAGCAAGGGAGTCGTCGGTCGAGTCATTGTCGACCACGGTTACTTGGCAGGCGTGCCGCGATCGGGTCGCCGCCGCGACGATCGAGGGTAGGCACTCTTCCAGGAGCGCTCGACCGTTGTAATTCAGGACCAGCAGGTCAATTTGCATTGTCGTATGCTTCCGCAGCATCCGTTCAGCGGAAATGGCGACGGCTATATCCGGTGAGCCGCGGCCGCGCGAGCCACAATCTAGGACGGACCGCCACGGTAGGTCAAGACGGTCGCACCCACCGTGCTGCCTGACAGCATGGCTAGCAACCACAACATGAAAAAGTCATCGGTTGATCGCCGGATGCATGCCCATCATTTGATGCAATGAATCTCGTTCATCACGAGTGTGTTTCCAACGGCGTTCGCAGGTTGGCGTCAGACTCCAAGTTACGGACTCCCCACGTGATCACTCGTCGTGAACTGCTGCCAATCGGCATCTGGGCATGCGAGGGGATTTCTCTGCCCTGGCGTTTGGCGGTCAAGATTCAAGCCAACAAACGGCCCGACGCCTTCCGGAAAAAATGGTGGGCTCGGCGTCCTTGGATGCGGGCCGAGGCTCCTAAGCATTTTGAAACCAAAGTCGAACGCCCCCATCCCATTGACCCCTTCTGCCTGGATGACGGGATGGCCTGCCGGGGCCGGGCGACGAAACACGCGGTTGCCGCCTTTTTTGTCGGTATGGCTCAAACGAAACCTTGCGCAGGCGTCGCACCAGAAAGGACGCTTCTCACCTGCAAAACCACATTCGCACCGAAGTGTCCCATCGCCGCAAGTTTCAACTGCTGGCGCTACGGTAACTGCCCAAAGCTCGCTGGAAAATCCGCCGCGAAATCATCAAGCTGCCCACAGTTGCGACAAGCGCAAACAGTGTCAGATGCCACTCGCCAGGCTGCAGCGGTTTGGCAAGCAGCCGTGCCGGCACGTTCACCACCACCAAAATGGGAATAATGAACGTGAAGAACCACCGCAGCGGCGAACCCAACGTTCCTCGGTAGATTTCCATGGGGTAGCGGGAAAAGTTCGTGATGTAGAACCAGAAGTCGTACAGCGTTTGATTGCGTCCGAACCATATGCTGGTGGCCGAAAGCGCGATCATGAGGCTATACAAGATCGACACGCCGCAGAGCACGTAGAATGGGTAAAGCACGTAGTCCGTCCAACTCGGTTGGTATTCCAATTTCCACAGCGAGTAAGCCAACAGGCAGCCCGCGAACAGAAAATTTGCCAGCGAGGACCACGACACCTTGTGGAGCGAAATCAGGAATTGGGTGTCGATCGGCTTGAGCAACGCAAAGTCCAGATTGCCAGTGCGGATCAGTTCACTGAACTCCTGGGCGTTGGGCATGAAAAAGGTTTGCACCAGGCTGTTGATGAACAGTCCCGTGCTCAGGAACACAAAAAACTCGAATTGCCGCCAGCCGGTGCCCGACGCCAATTCGCTATTGGCGCCAATCTCGTTGAAGATCAGCACGTAAAACCCCAGGTTCATAATCACCCAGGACAGCGACGAAATGCATTGGATGATAAAATCGGCGCGAAAGGTCATATCGCGCACCAGGCTGTTTCGGGCAAACGTGGCAAACACCCGCCCATAAGCGGGGCGTCGATCTCGCTGCGGTTCCACGTCGAGCTCCCTTTCCGGGGGGGCGAGGTGTCGAGAGCGGTTCAGCCTGCCCAGATCGCAGGTTATCGGTGGGAGCCGGGGTGTCAATCCACGATCCGCCTGCCGAACTTGCCACTCGCGGGCAGTTCGCGGGAGAAATTTTGCCTTGGATGCCCATCGCCGTAACATTTCAAAGACGTTTGACGCCTAAATGTCAGAACCAGCAAATTCGGGCACGCATAAACGGAGTGGGCGTCAGGAAGGGTTCTGCTGGTTCGACCCTCGCGATTGCTGTGCTCGTAACGGAACGCGGTTCAGCGAATTTCCGCATCGTTGTGGTCGATACCTCAATCGACGACATCCCGCGGCCTAAGCATGCTGCCCTCCTGCTGCCCAACGTTTTCCCCCAATAGCCGGGGGGATGGGTGGCAAGGGAAGTTTTTTTCGATAAGATAAATTGGGCTATGTCAGCCACGCTATTCCAGTTAGGGCGGTTTGTCGAGGATTTAACCCTTTCCGGGCACCCCCCTAGAACCTCGATCGATCGCTCACGGCGGCGCAATACCAATTCCGATTTTCCCAAATCGGGAACCCGGTAGGGTCGCGTCCGCCTCTCGAACTTGGAGATCTCCCCCCGTGCCAGTCGATCGCTTTCCCGGTTCATTTTTCGGCCCCCCCACACTGGTTGAGCTGCTCCACCATCGGGCGACTTATCAACCAAACGTAAACACGTATACGTTTTTGGTGGACGGCGAAGATCAAGAAATTCCCATGAGCAACCTGGAACTGGATCGCCAAGCCCGGGCTATTGCCGCACGACTGCAAGATTTGGGAATGGCCGGCGAACGAGCACTGCTGCTTTACCCGTCGGGACTGGATTTCGTGGCGGCTTTTTTCGGTTGCATGTATGCAGGCGTGGTGGCGGTTCCCGCCTATCCGCCGCGGATGAACCGTTCGCTGTACCGCATTCAAGCAATCGCCGGCGACGCCCAGGCCAAAGTCGCCCTAACAACGCGCAACGTGATCGATCGCGTCCAGTTGGACGAGACCCCCGATTTGAAGTCGATGTACTGGGAGGCCACCGACGAGTTGGCCCCGGGACTGGAAGATTTGTGGCGCGAGCCCGACGTACATCCCGAGACCCTCGCATTTCTGCAATACACGTCGGGTTCCACGGGTACTCCCAAGGGGGTGATGGTTTCGCACGGCAACCTGCTGCACAATTCGGCCCTCATTGCTCACGCCTTTGAGCACTCGCGATCGGGCGTGGGCGTGCATTGGCTTCCTTGTTATCACGACATGGGGCTCATTGGCGGCATTTTGCAGCCGCTGTACGTTGGATGTCCCAGCGTGCTGATGCCGCCGGTTGCTTTCTTGCAGCGGCCGATCCGCTGGCTGAAGGCGATCACCAAATATCGCGCATGCACCAGCGGCGGCCCCAACTTCGCCTACGACCTGTGCGTGGACAAAGTCAAACCCGAGCAACGGGAAGGCCTCGACCTGAGTTGCTGGCACTTGGCGTGCAACGGCGCCGAACCGGTCCGCGCGGAAACCATCGACCGCTTCACCAAGTACTTTGCGCCCTGTGGTTTTCGACGAGAAACGTTCTATCCCTCATTCGGCTTGGCGGAATCCACGCTGATCGTAACCGGCGGTTTCCGCGACGATCAGCCCGTGATCACTACCCTCGATTCGCGCGAGTTGGAAAACGGTCGCGCGGTCGAGGTTCCTCCAGAACACCCGTTCGCGCAGCGTTTGGTCAGTAGCGGCCAGGCGCTCACCGATCAAATCGTCTATATCGTCGATCCCGAACGGCACGTGCGCTGCGAGGATGGCACGGTAGGCGAAATTTGGATTCAGGGCCCCAGCGTCGCGCAAGGGTATTGGAATCGCCCCGAAGACACCGCGGCAACCTTCCATGCCACCCTGGCCGATCAACCCGAGGCGGGACGATTCTTGCGAACGGGCGATTTGGGCTTTCAACTCAATGGTGAAATATATTGTGCCGGCCGGCTCAAAGACTTGATCATCGTGCGGGGACTCAATCATTATCCGCAAGACATTGAAGTCACCGTGGCGGAAAGCCACCCTTCCCTGAAGAGCGGCAGCGGCGCGGCATTCACCATCGAAAGAGACGGCGGCCAGCAATTGGTCATCGTGCAAGAGATGGAGCGCCGCCAGCACGAGACCGCGGCGGCCGCCATCACCCTGCTGAAAAAGCGAGTTTCCGAGCGGCATCAACTTACGGTCGACCACGTGGTGTTGGTCAAAGCCAACAGCATCCCCAAGACTTCCAGCGGAAAGATCCAGCGGCATGCTTGCCGCCATGCTTTTCTCGATGGCACGCTCACTGTCGTGGCCCAATGGCCTGGCGACGTTGAATTGTTAGACCCAGCCACCCTGGTCGACGAAGCCGGCGTCTCTGCGGCCGAGGCCACAAACGGTGCGGCACTCGACGACACTGCCTCGCCTGTGCGCGAATCTGCCGCTGGCAGAACCGCCATCAACGGCGCGGCCCATACCGGCGCAGTGCCGGCAAGCAAAGCCGCGGACTCCAAGGGCACCCGCAAGTACGATCGAACCCAGGCCGCCGAAATGGTGCTCGAAGAGGTTCGCAAGATTGCCCGTGAACGGGCAGACGGCCTCACCCTGAAATCTACGTTTTCCGACTTGGGCATGGATTCGCTCGAGCGAATCGAGTTGCAGGCCGCGCTGGAAGACCGCTTTGGCGGTCGGATGCCAGAAGATGTCGGACCTGAACTGGAATCCATGGAAGAAGTGCTCGATGCGGTGCTCAAGTACCTGGGCACGCCTGCCGAGCGCAAGCAGATTCCGCTGAACGAAATTCCCGTGGAGTACTATCAGTTCGACCAGCACCCCGAGTACGAGCGGTTAGAGGCCAGTTTGGCGTTGCTGGAGCAAATCGGGCTGACCAACCCCTATTTCGCCCAGCACGAGCGCGTGACCACCGACACGACAGTAATTGGCGGACGCGAACTCATCAATTTCTCCAGTTACAACTACATCGGCATGTCGGGCGAACCGCGGGTCAGCCAGGCCGCCAAGGACGCCATCGACCGCTACGGCACCAGTGTCTCGGCCAGTCGGTTGGTTTCGGGCGAGAAACCGCTGCATCGCGAACTGGAACAGGCCATTGCCTCGTGGGTTGGCGCCGAAGATTCCATTGTTTTTGTCGGAGGACACTCCACGAATGAGTCGACCATTGGCCATTTGTTCGGCGCGGGCGATTTGATCCTGCACGACGCCTTGGCCCACAACAGCATTTTGCAGGGTTGCGCCCTTTCCGGCGCCCGCCGCCGGGCCTTCCCTCACAATGACTGGCATGCTCTGGAAAACATGCTCCGCGATCTGCGTGGCGAACACCGTCGCGTGCTGATCGCCATCGAAGGCGTGTACAGCATGGACGGCGACTTTCCGGATCTGCCACGCTTCATCGAGCTGAAGAAGAAATACAAGGCCTATCTCTTGGTGGATGAAGCCCACTCGATGGGCACCATGGGCGAACGCGGACGCGGAATTGGCGAACACTTTGACGTGAATCCTCGCGACGTCGATCTGTGGATGGGCACGCTGAGCAAATCGTTCGGCAGTTGCGGCGGTTACATCGCGGGAACCGCCGCCTTGGTCAAGTACCTCAAGTACACGGCGCCTGGCTTTGTGTACTCGGTGGGTATTTCACCCCCCAATGCGGCCGCCGCCCTGGAATCGCTCAAAGTACTGCAGGCCGAACCCCAGCGGGTGCGAACACTGGTCGCCAACTCCGAGCTGTTCTTACAGCTTGCCAACCAGCATGGCCTTAACACGGGCATGAGCCAGAGCTCGCCCGTCGTGCCGGTCATCCTGGGCAATAGCGAGCACAGTTTGCGACTGTCGCGAGCGCTGTTCGATCGCGGCATCAACGTGCAGCCGATTCTTTACCCGGCAGTGGAAGAAAGCAAAGCCCGCTTGCGGTTCTTCATTACCTCGCTGCACTCCGAAGAGCAGATTCGCTTCACCGTCGAAGCCGTTGCGGACGAACTTGCTAAAATCGATCCTCAGTATCTGGCGGCGGCAACGAATTGATTGATCGATGTGTTGTCGGCCCGCGATCAATGCGGTGCGACGACCAATCAGGCTATTCGTTCACTGTTGGCGGCGGTTCATGAGGTCCCCGGGCGACGATGATCTTGCGGAAAAATTATTCGGATGATTTGCCGGAAGCATTCGGGCGAATGTCATTTTGCGTCAAGAAATGCCGGTGAACGTCAATCCGGACTTGATCGACGTTTTCATGGCGTTGGTTGCCAGCCACGCTGCGTGTCGCAATCGCGGTGCAATCCGATTGGGCACCACGCGCACGTCGAAGGTGGGCCGGGCTTGCGCACCCAGGTGACTCTTGTACGGCTCATCGCCTCGCAGCAGGTCAAACCCGTCGCATCCGGCGGCGATGGCTTCGCGGATTGCCGCCGCCTGGATCAGCCATCCGGGGTTTTCGTGGAGTGCATCCGCGGAAATCCCCATTTGGTAGGCGTAAATCATGTTGCCGCCCCGCAGAGCAATCATGCTGGCAATTGCCTTGCCCTCTTGTTCGATCCAAGAAAGCTTCAGGCAATTCCTTGGCAAGAACTCGGACGCTGCTCGAAAAAGGAATTGTTTGAATTGGGGGCAGGCAAAACACCCCTTTTGGCCCAAGCTCTGGCGACGCTGTTGGTGCAAATCGACCAAAATGCGAAAACCGTCCTCCAGTTCATTCGTGTCATTCGCCGTGCGATGCTCCATGCCCGGCGATTGAAGCCGCTTTTCCGCCCAGCGCATACGCCGCCGATTAGGTTTGGAAATTTGCTCCAGATATTCATTCCAAGAAGCGGGCAAGGGAATTCGCCAGCAATTCGCGCCGCATCGCTGGTGGACGATGCAGTCTTCGCCGACCAAGCCCTGGATCAATTGGCGGATCACCGTGTCGCTGGGCCATATCGCAGATAGTTCCAGCAAGTCCCACGAGTCCTCAGGGCAGTCGTCGGTGATAACGCAAGGGCTCGCAGAAGTTGCCAACCGGCTCGCAATGGCGTTCGCCACGTCATGCTCTCGTCCAGACGCGGCAAGAACCGTCAGGTAGTCGCTACACACATCACCGCTACCGAGGAATCGCACTACCTTTCCGAGGGCTTGGCAATTTTCTAAGTACCAAGGCGCAATCCCCGCCAGATGGGATCTGTCGTCGAACACCGCGACGACAAACAGGCGTTTCGAGTGGCCGTAAGCGCGCCACCAGTTGCCCAGCCAGGTCCAACTTCGAAAGGGCACTCCGGCAGCCAACTGATCCCAACCCGCCGAAATCGCCGCGATCTCGCGTTCGGTAGTAAGAATTCGCGCCCGCATGGGTTGAGGCCAGATTGGGAGGTTCCGCGATTCCCTTGCGGTGCGATCGCTAGTGGACATGTCGACCTGGCAATCCGCAGGATACACCTTGGGCAGACCACCAGGGACGCGAATCGAGCGGACTGCGCAGCCATTATTGAAACTCTAGCACGCGAGAGCGGTCGAAGATTCGCCGACCTACATTTCTTTCGGCTCCTGGGGTCAAATTGTCCTTCCCATTGCTCGGCGGTCGAACACGGTTTATTCTCGAACAAGCACTGCCGGGGCCCTTCGCTCGTCCGCTTTTCGGAGAACTACCAAGATGAATCGACGTGACTTTTTGGCTACCGGATTGGCGGTGGGCGCCGCCGCTGTGTTAACGCCTGCGCCGACAAAGGCGGAGACCACAACGCTAGCAAACGAAGGTAAACGCCGGTTCAAGCTCAATTACGCGCCGCATTTCGGCATGTTCCGCAACTCGGCTGGCGAAGATCTTATCGACCAACTCAAATTCATGGCCGACCAGGGCTTCACCGCTCTGGAAGACAACGGCATGTCCCGCCGTGACGTGGCTACCCAAGAGAAAATTGCCAAGGAGATGGAACGCCTGGGCATGGAGATGGGTGTTTTTGTCGCCACCGTCGATTTCAAGGAACCTATCTTCACGTCGGGACGCCAGGAACATATCGATCGCGTGCTCAACGACGTAAAGAATTCCTTGGAAGTGGCCAAGCGGGTAAACGCCAAATGGACCACCGTGGCGCCAGGCACGTTCGACCACAAACTGCCCCTTGGTTATCAAACGGCCAACTGTGTCGAACTGCTGCGGCGATGCGCCGAAATCTGCGAAAAGACGGGGCTGATCATGGTGCTTGAACCGCTCAATCACTACACCAATCATCCCGAGATGTTCTTGCACCAAACACCGCAGGCATATCAAATCTGCCGGGCGGTGGACAGCCCTTGCTGCAAGATCCTGTACGACATTTATCACCAGCAAATCACCGAGGGCAACCTGATTCCCAACATCGATCGGGCATGGACCGAAATTGCTTACTTCCAGACCGGAGACAATCCCGGACGCAAGGAACCCACGACCGGCGAGATCAACTATCTTAACGTGTTCAAACATATCCATGGCAAGGGCTTCACCGGCATCCTTGGCATGGAGCACGGCAACAGCAAGCCCGGAGTGGAAGGCGAACAAGCTGTGATCGACGCGTACGTGGCATGCGATCAGTTCTAGCACGCTTGTTCCCAGGCCCACCTGACAACCGTTGACCCTATCCGCGGAAACGGTTGCAAGGTAGGATAGCAATGACGGATGCATTTGATACTGGTCCCACGACCGGTTCGAGCGTTGATGCTCCTTTGCCGCGCAGGTTCACTGTGCCGGCACCAGGGGATTGGCTCTTACTCGGTTGCCCTCAGGGGGGAGCGTGCCATGGCGGGAAAGAAAAGCGTCGATAGCCACGCCTCTCAGCGAGAGAGCGGTCGTGCTGCCGTCCATCGCTGGAAAAAACAGGACCAACTGGAGTTCGACATTGAATTCTACGATCAGGTTCTGCTCCGCAACCCCGATCAGGTGGAAGTACTGCGTGTTCAAGGCGAGTTGTTGAGCCGACGGGGCCATCACCGCCGCGCGCTGAAGGTCGACCAGCGATTGGTGGAATTGCGTCCCGAGGACGGCGTCGCCCACTACAACCTTGCTTGCAGCTTGGCCGTTCTGGGATTTGCCGACGAAGCCCTCGCGGAGTTGTGGCATGCCTTCGATGTCGGCTACGACGACGTACTGCATCTGGAGTCGGATCCCGACCTCGAACCACTGCGACACCTGCCCGGCTATGCCGAACTATTGCGAGTGTACGGCGACGAGATCGACGACGAACTGGATGACGAAAGGTTCGATGTCGATCACGATGCCGACGAGTTCGACGACGACATGTGTGGGGATGACTTGTGCGACGGCGAATTGGACGACTTCTGCGGCGATGAACTGGCCGATGAAGACGACGACATTTTCTGAGAAAGATTTTGGTTAGGTCCCGTTTAGCGTTGCATCTCGCATTCGCTTCGGTGGCGGCAGTCGGCAAGACAACCAGCCGCTTCACACGACCTCCACGGCCTAATATCTCGCTGGCAGCTATGCAGCCGCTTTTTTCGTTCGGATCGATCTTCCATGCTCGAATTAGCCAGGCAAGTTCGCGACGCGGTTGAATACATTCGCAGCAGCTGGAAGGGGGAGCCGCAGGCAGGGATCATTCTGGGAACCGGACTCGGCGGCCTGGCCAAGGAAATTGAGCCCGAGGCCACCTTGGCCTACGAATCCATTCCGCATTTCCCTCGCTCCACCGCCACCAGTCATGCCGGAAACCTTATTTTGGGCCACCTTGAAGGTTGCCGCGTCATTGCCATGGAGGGCCGGTTTCATGCCTACGAAGGCTACCTCCTTCAGAAAATCACCTTTCCCGTTCGGGTGATGAAAGCCTTGGGGGCGGAATTGCTGATTGCCTCGAATGCCTGCGGCGGCTTGAATCCACGATACCGCTCGGGCGAAATCATGGTGATCGAAGATCACATCAACCTGATGTGGGGAAATCCGCTTATCGGCATCAACGACGATGCGCTTGGCCCGCGATTTCCAGACATGTGCCAGCCGTACGATCCGGTTTTGATCGATCGGGCCTTGGCGGTCGCTCGTCGCGAGGACTTCATCGCCCACAAGGGTGTCTACGTGGCCGTCACCGGACCCAACCTCGAAACTCGGGCCGAATATCGATTCTTGCGGTTGATCGGCGCCGACGTGGTGGGCATGTCGACGGTACCTGAAGTGCTGGTGGCCATCCACTCTGGCATGCGCGTGCTCGGACTTTCCGCCATCACCGACATGTGCCTGCCCGACGCCCTGCAACCGGTGCAAATCGAACACATTCTGGCAATGGCCGCCGTCTGTGAGCCTAAACTGCGAAAAATCGTTCGCGGTGTACTGGCGCAAGAAGCTCGCAACGCGTAATTTCTTGCGACCTCGTCTCGTCAATCCATCTCGCCCCGTCACGGTCGGGCTATGCCGGCTTCGCCTTCGGCCGTTTCCAAATCATGCCATCGTAGGCATAGTGCAAAAATGAAACGTGCAGATTGATCCAGAGCCACGTGGCCAGGTAGGGGCCTTCCAGCAATGCCGTGGTGATCGCGAAGAAGGACATGAACGCCAGCAGCGTCAGCAACCAGTGTGAGAGCAACCGCTTGAGCACGGCGGATTCCTGCATCGCCCGATTCTTGGGCGCGTGCCAAGATACAATCGCCAGGTATTCCGAGGAGTGAACCAGCGTGGTTGCCACCGCGCAGCCCAATACCAGCGGCTTCAGATCGTATCGCACCGCCAGGAGGAGCGTGCAATACAGCGCACAAATACTTGTCAGGTAGAGCACGCCACCCAGTGATCTTCGCTCCAACCTGAGAATCTCGCGGCACAAAAACCAGACTGGCACGCACAGCGCGACGAAGTCGAGCCACGAAAGGTAAGGACTGGCAGCGGCGAGGGCGTCCAGCCAGGGTTGGCTGCCTTGGGGAATGAATGAGCCCGTCAGCCGCAGCAAGACAAACAGCAAGAAGCCGCGGAACAGCCATTTTTCCCACTCGGGACCGACCAGCGAACCTCGCGCGAACCGCCCGTAGATGCGATGGATGCCGCTGTGTTGTCCGGCAAAATGCCATGCATTCCACAGATAATCTACGGCCACCAGCAGTGCCAGCGATGCCATGCTGAGCCTGACGACCGCGCACGACATGATCACGATTCCCAGAATGCCCAAATACGCCACCGGCCGTTCCGCAAGCCGTTTGCGATCGCCAAACACCAGCGGCAAGGTGATCCAGCGATGCGGCATGATCACGAAGTACGCCAGCAGATATCCAAATGCCTGGTACGAGGCGGTCTCCGCCGCAGTCATCGCGAACAGCGCCACCAGCGGCCAGGCCAGATTGGCCACAAACAAGCTGTCGAGCACAGGGCCCAGCAACCAACCTTGGCTGTTGGAACTGGTCGCGCTCGCCTCGGCGACCGAGGGCGAAACGGCGGGAGCGGCAACGGTCATGGACATGCAAACTTCTCGCTACGAATCAATGGCGGCGACACCACGCGACCACCGGCCGCCACGCACCGCAAACCTACCCCTTAGCGCATACCTTGCAGAAGGATCACGGGCAAATCGCAAAGTGATTGCGGGCCGATTTATCGCTATAGTTGGAAAATTCCCGGCAACCGCCCGTAACCTGCCGCGATGTCAGGCCAATCTCACGTGGAGAGAAAAGGGCGCAGGCGCTTCAACGAGCAATGTTCAGCGCAGGGCATCGGGGGTGTGTTCGTCATCAAGCCGTGAACGAAAACACCACCGCATGCGCAACGCTTCATGGCCGGTCACATAAGCATATGTTGTTGCAATCGTGCCGCCCGTGTGCGAGAATCCCACCAGCGCCTGTCAGAACGTTCCGTTCCTAAATACGCCGTGGCGATGAGGTTTCCCCGCATCTCCATTCCCCTGCCGATCCCCAGGTCGGCAGCACGACTCGATTCGAGCACGGGAGTAACGAACGATGTTTCGCATGGAAGACTCTGTTCACAATCGCCAGACCCGCCTTGTGATGACACACCGCGCCTTCTCGATCGGCGTCCTGCTGCTGGTTGGCGTCTTAGCGACCCAGGTGGCGGAGGGTGCAGCACCCCAACCTCCGGGACTGGGTGATCCCGGCAAGCTGACTTCGCTGGTGATCGAACAACCGCATCCGCTGGAATTGCGCGGCGGAGACGCCCGGCAACAGTTAATCGTTACGGGGCATTACAGCACCGGGCAAATTCGCGACCTAACGTCGCAGGTGCGATATAGCGCGAGCCCCGCGGGAGTGATCCAGATCGATTCCACCGGGTTCATCACTCCGCTAAGCAATGGCGCCGCCGCGGTAACCGCGACCGCAGGCGCTGGAGTGCAAGCGACGGCGTCTGTGCACGTGAAAAGCCTGGACAATCACATTCCCATCAACTTTTCCAATCAAATCACGCCTATCTTCTCCAAGTTGGGCTGCAATGCCGGCGGCTGCCACGGCAAGTCGTCGGGCCAAAACGGCTTCAAACTCTCGCTATTGGGTTTCTATCCCGAAGAAGATTACGAATACCTGGTGAAAGAAGGCCGCGGCCGCCGATTGTTCCCGGCTTCGCCCGACAAGAGCCTCCTGCTGCTCAAGGGAACCAATGAGTTGGCCCATGGCGGCGGACAACGGCTGGAAAAAGATAGTTACGAATACGCCTTGCTGCGCAGCTGGATTGCCCAAGGCATGCCCTACGGCAGCGATGACGACCCCACGGTTACACGGATTGAAATCTTTCCGCGCGAACGCACCATGGATCGCGGCTCGGAACAGCAATTGGCTGTGTTCGCGCACTTCAGCGACGGTTCCATTCAAGATGTCACGCGCGTGGCCCAATACGAACCCAACGACTCCGAGATGGCCGAAGTCAGCCGGACCGGACTGGTGCGCACGCTCGACGGCACGGGCGAAGCCGCAGTCATGATCCGCTTTCAAAGCCAGGTCGACGTGTTTCGCGCCAGCATGCCCCTGGGGGTGGAGATCAAATCGCTCCCGACCCAGCAAAACTTCATCGACGAACTGGTCTTCAACAAACTTCAGAAGCTGGGAATTCCACCCTCGCAAATCTCCAGCGACAGCATGTTTGTTCGCCGGCTCTATCTCGACCTGACCGGCAGGTTGCCCTCGGCCGCGCAAGCTCAGTCGTTTGTTGAGTCCAAGGACCCCAAGAAACGTGACAAGTTGATCGATACCCTGTTGGATAGCAATTCGTATGCTGACTACTTCGCCAATAAATGGAGTGCGATTCTTCGCAATCAAAAGGTCAACAACAACTATGCCCGGGGAACCTACGCCTTCCACGATTGGATCCGGGAAAGTTTCCTCCGCAACAAACCCTACGATGAGTTTGTACGCGAAATCCTGGCAGCTTCGGGCAATGTGAGCCAGAATCCACCCGTCGCCTGGTATCGCTCGGTTAACAATCAACTGCTGCAACTCGAAGATGCGGCCCAACTATTCCTCGGATTGCGGATACAATGTGCCCGTTGCCATCACCATCCGTTTGAGCAATGGAGCCAGCGAGACTACTACGGATTTGCCGCGTTTTTTGCCCAGGTGAAGACCAAGCCTGGCAATTTCGGCCGCGACGAACCGCGGGTATTCCATGGTCGTGGCATGGCGACGGCGGTCAATCCTCGTACCAATGAGCGGCTGGCTCCTGCCGGGTTGGGCTCGGCGCCGGTCAACCTCGATCCCGGCGACGATCCGCGCCACGCTCTCGTGGACTGGATGGCGGACCCCGAAAATCCTTTCTTTGCGCCGGCATTTGTAAATCGCCAATGGAAGCACTTCTTTGGGCGGGGCATTGTCGACCCCGAAGATGACATGCGGGTGACCAATCCGCCCAGCAATCCCGAGTTGCTTGCGGCGTTGAGCAAATTTTTCATCGAGAGCGGCTTCAATATCAAAGCGCTTACGCGGGAAATTTGCCGCTCTTCTGCCTACCAGCTCAGCTCCGAGCCCAATGACTACAACGCGGCGGATAAACAGAACTATTCACGCTATTATCCCAAGCGTTTGCATGCAGAAGTGCTTTACGATGCGTTAAATGACGTGACAGGGGTTCCCACCCGCTTCGGCGGAATGCCCGATGGTGTTCGCGCGGTGCAACTCCCCGACGTGTCGATCAACAACTACTTCCTGACGGTGTTCGGCAAGCCCCAGGGCAACAGCCCTTGCGAATGCGAGCGCTCGGCCGAAGCAAACCTGGCCCAAACGCTCCACCTGCTCAATTCGAGCGAAGTGCAAGGGAAGCTCACCGGTGGAGTCGGACGCGTCAACATCTTGGCTCGAGACACGCAGCGCAGTCATCAAGAGCGTCTGCAGGAGCTTTACTACGCCACTTTTGCCCGAGCACCCAGTGCCGATGAACTGGAACTTACCCTGGCCTACATCGAAAAGAAGCAGGACGACCGCCTGGCATACGAAGATATTCTTTGGGCGTTGATCAATTCCAAGGAATTCAGTTTCGTCCGCTAGGCCGACCCGCGACTACTCCAGGGTTCGACGGTGCAAATCGTCGGCAGTTGCGCACTCTATCTATGGCAGCATCCAGCACCGGAAATTTTTCGGTCCGGTTGACGCGGTGTCGCATCGCCGAATTTTTTCAGCGACCTCGCTTCGCGGTTTGCCCCTGGGTCGTAGCTGCTCGCGTTTTATCGAGTGGCGTCATCACGAGCGTCGTCCCAGTTTCTCACGGCAGCAGGCGACGCAACCTCGCAGTTGCTGGGGGTCGATAAAGGCCAGGCTGCCGATCAGCATCATTGCGGCATAGGTGGTCAGGCCAGTCGCCAAAGCCAGCGAAATCCACATGGGCACCGCCAACGCCAGCATGACCGGTCGTAGCAACCGGAACCATACTAGCAGGGGAAAGCCAAACTCGAACAGCAGCACCGAAAACGTCCAAATATCGATCAACACAGGGTAGCGAACGATCCAGGTGAAGTTCACCAGCGGCATGTCCGGCTTGGTGATCACCCACCACATGGCTTCGCCGCGCAACCACACATTTCCGGCCGTTCCACCGGCAAGTTTGGCGAAAAAGCCCATCAGATAAAAGATACAGACATGGATCTGTATCAGACGCATCACCACCGTGGCGCCCCATCGCGGAGTAACGCAGGCTTGTTCGTCCGGCTTGAGCGTCAAGTCCTTGCGACGACGACGTTCCATCAGGCAGGCGTCGACCGAAACGGCCGCTCCCGCCGGGCCAAGGCAAAGGTAAAACATCATCATTGCCAGAATGGGTTCCACCTGCGAGGTAATCATCGGCGCGCGGTGGAAATAGCTCAGCATCACCACCAGGGCGAGGACCGAGGTCACGCGTGTGAAGACACCCATCGTAAACAGCAAAAGCACGGCAAAACCTGCCCAATGCGCAATCAGCATTTGGCCCGGCGTTCGCAAATAACTTAAATACGAGTAGTGGAACATCGGTTCGCCGGTATCGACAAACCAACCGTACCAATCGGCAGTCGTCTTTAACGGCAGAAAACCATCGGGGCCCAAAAAGCGAACCAGGTCGGCCGCCAGCGTGGCATGCAAATAGAGGACCACCAGGCCGGTGAGCAACCGCAGTGTACCCAGCACGACCGGATCGCTGGGCACAAACCAGAACCGATTCCAGCAGTCGCCGAGTTCCTGACTCCAGGTCGGCTGAAGAAGTTTTTGCGAAGGAGAGGCCATCGAACCAATCTCCAAACTGGCGGCGACCGTTTTGGCGTGCACCTAGGGGGAGGAGGAGCAATGGAACCCGACTGGCGGACGTCGTGGTTCGATTGCCGACAGATACGCGTTGCCGACTTATACGCCCGGTGGCGAAACGCCGGTGTCTGAACTACCCGGCGGCGCGGCGCCGGGGGGCGGCGCGACTTCGTTGGCGGGCAAAGTTCGCGAGAACTGCACCTGGCCATCTTTATCGAAGAAAATAACGCCTTCGAGATTGATGTCCGGGGCCGGAGGCCGCTTGTTCCAGGGGTCGCGGATGGACTCGTCAGCATGGCTGGCCTGCTCCGTCGTTAGTTGAGACAGACGCCATACGCGCACGCGACAAGGAACGTTCTTGGGAACCCCATGTTCGTGCAAAATGCCGCCGCCAATGCCACCCAGCAGCACCGCGTCGACTTCTTCCTGGCCGTTAAGCCGGGCGGCTTCCCAAGCCAAGGTGTGATAACGCAAATAGCGCTGCTTCGGGCCGATGTCCTGCGGAGGAATGGTGACTATTTTCCGATCGCCCTCGTAGCCGCTCCCCTCGTTGCGCAAGAAATCGGCGTCGGGAATTTCCACTTCCACAAAGAACGGGCAATCGTAAGCCTCGCCCTGCGTAAGGTGATACCGGCCTCGGCGGCCGCGCGGCATGTCTCGGGGATTGTCCCGTTCCATCAAGGCGCCTTCGGGCATGGGAAAACGGCGCTTTTGAAACGGCTGCCCATGATCGAAATCAATATCCATAAACAATGCCTGCAGGTACATGCCCGGCATCCGTCGTAGTTTTTGCGACAGGTCGGTCGACGAATTGTTGAGAACCAGCACTACCGCCAGCGAAAAGAAATGGACAAACAGCAGGAAGCTGATCAGCGTCCGAATGTTCTGAGGCGGCATGGCGGCAGCCTGCTCGTTTGCGGCAGCAGTGGTTTTCATGGCCAGAGGCAATCCTGACTGCGGGGGGGGGAGGCTCGCCGCGCACACAACCGCTCCACGGCTCCGCGCACGTGCGACTCAGGAAAATTGTACGTTCCGTTTTTGCAACAGGCGGGCCAGTTGGTGATGAACGGCAACATTCTCATTGCTACGCACCTTCGCTAATCGGCATATCCCGCTCAACCCGCTCCGTCCGCGGCAAGGTCCAGTCTAAACGGTTGGTCTCTCGGAGCGAATATGCCGTCCATGGGAGGCTGACTGCCGATGCCGCAACGCGGCCCATAGGATGTGATTCCAACACACCTTACCTTACCTTGTTCGCCAACAAATCGGCGACAATCCGTGCACTAGCGTACCAAGAATCTTTGCCGACAGTGCAAATTCCTCCACACGACCCTAACCTTGCCGATCTTGGTGCACTCCCCTCATGCCCCGGCTGTGGAATGTCGTTCTGAGGGATCGATAAGACCTTCTATTGGCCCAGGTGCTGATTCTAAGCGAGGACGGCCGGACTTGAGCCTCGGACTTCGCGCAACTGGAACGTGGGGCAGAGGAAATGGACGGCGCAACGGCCAAGCAAATGTTGTCTGAGATTCCAAACGCAGGTTTTGGCCGGACCTCTTGCAAGGTTTCCGGCAAGGCGTATAATTGCCTGTCTCAAACGAAAATTGGGGCCGTAGCTCAATTGGTTAGAGTACTGGACTGTCGATCCAGTGGTTGCGGGTTCGAGTCCCGTCGGCCTCGCTGAGACTACCGCAAGAAGCGAGTATGAAAGGGGTTAAAGTTGTGACACGTCTTCAAGTGGATTCATAGTCCAGTTGATGAAGTGGGTCGCGACAGACGGGCCTCCTGAGCCGGCGGTGGCGCCCCGGCACTCAAAGTGGATCACTTTTTTTCAGCAGCAGGTCGCCCGTCTTTCGCGCTCCACTTCTTCTGTTCCTGCCGGATTTTCTCCCGCGCAAAAGCCTTCCCTGTTCCTAGCTTGGGCATGATCGCGCGCACTCTTCAGCAGAAGTTGCTTGACAGAGGTCCCGCTGCGCGCCATCATCGCTCCCGCTGAAAAAAATGTGATTCATCCGACCAAGTTGCTCGCCATCGCGCGAGCGATTTGACCTCTTCCCATTCCCATTGCTCTTGGGGATTCGAGGCCGCGGCCGGGCGGACCACGCAACCGGCCGACGCCTGCCTTCCATTGGGATCACCAGGTTTTCAGCCGGCTTCGACCCAGGATTCTTCACGCGCCGCCTGCCGGATGCTCGCGCATTGGCAGGCGGTGGCGTGGGTTTATTCAGGCCATGCGGGAAGGCTACGATGTTCGCTGCGCTAGTCGGATCGGCGCGTTGTTGCACGGATGAATTCACGAGTGCCAGTACGTGCCACGATGAATTCACGGATCACAGATCAAAGAGACTTCTCACCGCAATTGTTGCTGGTGGAGTTTGTTGCGCGACACTATCTTCGCCGACCGTCGATCGACTCGATCGAGACGGTGCGACTCTACAACACGGACGCAAAGAAACTCGACACGTTCTTTGCGACCAAGTGGTGCGACGAGCGGGGAATCGCTCCGCGGCCGATGCAGCTTGGAGACTTCTCCGAACCGCTGCTGCAAGCCGCGATGCGTTACGACGTGGACGTTCGCAAGACCGCCGTGCGCACGGCAAATCGATTGCGACGGCACGCGCTTGCAGTCTGGCAATACGCGTCGGACATGAGCGTGGTGGAGAATCAACGCAACCCCGAAGTGCCGCTGATTCATCCCCCCAAGCGCGCGCTTTGCCCGCCCTTTCCTTCGCCCAAGCTCGAACCCGAGTGCTGGAGCTTGGCGGAACTCGGCTTGTTGCTCGATGCCGCCGCGACGATGCGAGGGCAGATCAACAAGGACGTGCGCGCCTCGACGTTCCACGTGGCGCACATGTGGTTCTGCTACAACACCGGGGCACGCATCGACGCGGTGATGCGTGCGCCGCTGGCGAACCTCGACCTGGATCGCGGCGAAGTGAAACTGCCGGCGTTCGCTCAGAAGCAAAACGCCGACCAGACCTTCGACTTGCTGCCCGAAACGATCGACGCACTCAAGCGTTTGTGTTTGCACGAACGCTATCCACCCACGGCGACCATCTTCTCCGATTGGCCTTACGATCCAGCGCCGGGCGACTGGCAAGTGCTGACCGGCCGGCTGCGCAAGATGCTCAAAGCGGCGGGGCTGCGCTGTGGACGCACCGACTTGTTCCACAAACTACGCCGCACGTTCGCCACGCACCTGGCGATCGAGAAGGGCATTGTGGCCGCCCAGCAATGGCTGGGGCATTCTTCGGTGCAGGTGACCTGGGGTTACATCGACATGCGGTTTTACCGTGGTCCACGCCTCAACGGCTCACTGCCATCGCCGCGGCCGATCGCCGACCAGGTGCAGTTGCGCATCTTCAAGGGCGACGAAGCGGCCAGCTAACATCGAAATTCATTTGCGCGCCTGCGACTCGCCCGGCGTCGCGTTTACCGTGTTGCTGCCCCGCGCGGCACGAGGCGCCGGGTGTTCTATTTGTTGGTTCGCGTCCAGGGGGCCGCGGCTGGTTGCGATCACGCACGCAGCCGGTGGCCGGCGGCCCCCTGTTTTGCTTACACAATGCGACAGTGGCGCATCCGTTTGGCCCACCCAGCGCGCTGCGTACTCCGGCGCGTTGCGGTGGGCCTTTGTTTGCACACCCATCGGGATCGCTCGGCGTGATCCCGACCAAGGCCCGACCGTCTGCGCTCGCAGCTCGCTGCGCAGGCGGCGGGTCTTTTTTTGTTCGCTTCTGAGGTCCGAACGATGAATGCCAACGAGAAGCAAGCCACCGGCAGCATGACCCTGTTGCCGCCGCCCGAGGGGCATTGCATCAAGTGCGCCCGACGGCACCACCCGGGCACGGCACACGATGCGCAGTCGCTGTACTACCAGGTCCGATTCCGCTTGCAGCACGGCCGCGATGGCACGTGGGCCGACGCGGTCGCCCATTGCAGCGAGGTTGTGCGGCAACTGTGGGAACAAGGGCTGCGCAAGCGCAACGCGTGGAGCGAACCGCCCCAGGGCGTCGACGTCATTGCCGAACCCTCCCCGAACGACTCCCCTGCGGGTTCGAGCGATGCGGCCAGGTGACAGAACGCAAATGGTGGCCGACGAGATTCACGCATTGCTGCGGCCGACGTGGCAGTGGTTGTCGGCCTGGGCAATTAGTCGGCGCATTGGCCGAAGTCCGAACATCGTGAAACGAGCACTCCATGCCGATAGCCGTTTCACGTATCGCGTGCGTTTCCGCAAAACACGTCGACTTGTGCAGTGGCAACTTTGGAACTGGAAAGCATAGCCGAAATGAAACACGTCGCCTGTTTGTTTATCGACGCCTGGGAGGAATTCGGCGACCACGAATTCCCCTTCGCGATCTGGCATGCGTTCGCCACGGTGGCCGGCGAAGCCAAGCGATTCCCCTTTGCCTGGCCCGGTCAAAAGGTGGCCGTGATGCTGGAAAATCCTGCCCGCGACGTTCGCACGTACAACCTCGCGGTATCGCAGGGTTGGGCGGTGCTCTGCTTTCGGCGGGCCGATCTGGCCGCCAATCTGATCGGCAATCACTTGAACCCACAAGACGCGCACCGGAAGCGGCGCGAATCGATCGAAATGCTGGTGGCGATGCTGCGAGCCAGGCGTCAGCAGCAAAGTTTCTTGCCTTCCCCTTCAATCAATCAGGGAGGTTAGCACGTGGCAAAGCATCGAACCTCGCAGGGGCTCGGCATCCGGCCCCCCAAACCCAACCGCATGGCGCAGGCACTGGGCGAAGTGGAGCAACTGCTCGCCGCTGGGGCGAGCAAATCCGAAGCAATGCGATTGACCAGGGCACGCCGGGCGGTGGTACGCCGCTGCCGCCAAGAGGGCACGCATTACACGCCGCACGCGGTCGCCGAGCGTTGTGCCGATTGCGGCGCGTTGGTCTGCGGCGACAAATGCCTGGCGTGCTCGCTCGCCCGCAGGAGCCTGTAGCATGATCACCGAGCTGCTCGATAAGTTGGTGGCCTGGGTGCTCAAGCGCCAGCCTGCCCACGTCCCGGCGTGCGCCGTCTTCAACTTCCAGACGCGAAGCTGCCGCCAACAAATGGAAATGATGGCCGGCATCGAAGCGGGGGCGAGGGAACTCGCCTTGCAACACGGCGAACGCGTGGACGGCTTGCGTCCCGCCTGGGTGTATTACGAGCTGGCCGTGCTGCTGGGCCTCAAGCTGCTCACCACCGACCAGGTGGCCGAGCTGCTCGCCCTGCCCACGCCGGCGAATCAATGCCGCACCTGCACCTTGCACCAGGCGACGCTGTTCGAACTGCGGAAGTCGCAAGAGCGGGCCGCACGTCGCAAGCTGCTGCACGTGGCCGCCAACTATTTCAAAGCCAAAGTCTGAATGTTTTGCAACCGTGAGATTTTTAATCAGGGAGGAACGCCGTGCTGGTGCTATCGAGAAAGCTCAATCAATCGATCGAATTCGTGGACGAAGGCGGGCGGCGGTACCAGGTCCGCGTGGTGCGCATCAAGGGCCGTGCCGTGCGGCTGGGGCTGACGGCCCCGCCTGGCGTGCGGATCGTGCGCGAGGAAATCACCGACGATATTCGGCCCGCCGTGGCCGAGGCGGCCAGCGATGGCTGAACTGGATGAAATCGAAGAATCGATCATTTGCCTGCGGATCACGCTGGCCGAACCGGCGGGGCTCTTGGGCTGGCTGTTCGCCCTGTGGGGAGTTGCCCCGAAGCGGCGCGACCATAGCCACGCCGAGTTTGCCAACTACGTGGATCGGATCGAAGGCAATGCGATCGTGACCACGTGCCGCGTGTGCGGCGACTTCATTGGTCGGCGGCCATTGGGTGATGGCCAGCCGAAACGATCGAGGCGGCGGGCCGCATCGTAGCGGCTCGCGAATGTACCAGGGACGGGCGGCGAGTGCGGTGACAGCTCACACGCCCCTAGTCGATCGAGTGATTGCATGGACGCCTTGCGGGTCTACGACCCCGAAGGGAAAGCAGTATGCGAACCGAACAAACCGCGGGAGTGGCCGGCGCTGGAAATCGCGCGGCGGCGGGGCTGCCACGCGTCGCAAGCCTCGCTGTTGGTGTGGCTGTTCGTGCGGCTGGGTTATTGCGGCGGCACGCTGGTGTTCAACCGCCTGGACGCAATTCGCGACGGCGCTTGTTCCAGCGAACCGGCCTTTCGGCGAGCGCTGGCCCGGCTCGATGCGCTGGGCCTGGTGCAACGCGACCACGAACGATCGCGGCCGGGGGCCGACGTGGTGCACGTGCTGCGGACCTTTCAACCCGAGCTGCAATCGTTTTTTTCTTTTGACCAGTGCGCGACGTCGACGGCGGCGGCGGCGTCGCGCGACACCATCGAGCCGGCGCACGATGCGGCGGCGGATTGCGTAACCGGCCCGAGAATCGGGCCTTGCGAACAATCCACACCACGCGGCATGAATGCTGCGAAATACGTCTTACCTGCTACCTCTAAGACCTTAGACGTCTGCCAGGGAGGGGTAAGAGCGGAGCGGTTCGACCCGACTCCGCACATCGATGCCCCATCGGAGCGCTTGCGGCCGGTGGCGAGTGCACAGCAAGCAATCGACGTCCCGCGGCCAGTGGGCTCGCCAGCCGCGGCGGGTAACGAGCGAGCCGAACATCGAAATTCACCGCGTGATCGCAAACCACGCGGGTGTAGTGCCATTGGCGACGTACTTGCCGAGTTGCACCCGGCCGAGCGGCCAGGTCGGCAGGTGGTGCACCAGTACGCCCTGCGCGTGCAAGTGCAGTTGCGCCGAATGGGCGACAAAAATCCGTATTACAGCGTGGCGAAGCGGTTCGCCGTGCTGCTGCTGCGAGGCGGCCGGTATGCCGACGCCGCCCAGGCGATCCTCGCAAAAGTCGAACACATGAGCGCGCGGGGCGAATTGGCCCGGCCCGGCGCGTACGCCACGCAGGCGCTGAAACGCCAGGTGGCCGAACTGGGCCTGGATTGGGAGGCCATGACGTGAGCGAGCTGCAATTGATGATCGAACCGACCAACGAGGCAGTGGTGTTGCCGGGCGGCATGGTCGCCCGACGTTGGAACGGAGTCACCGCCGGCGGCGTGCCGTGCATTGTGTGGGTGCCGTTGGTGCAGGTGCCCACCGAGGCCGACCAGGCGGCGTTTGCACGCGAGCTGTGCGAACTGCCGCCCATCGAGCACTACGTCGATGCCAGAGCGGCGGCGAGCGGTCCAGTGCTCGAACCGGGGAGGAATTGAGCGATGGGCAAAAAACCGACCGACGAACAATTCGACGAAGAATTGAAACAAATGGTTTTCGGTTTGCACCTGGCTGGCTTCGCCGTTGCCAAGCGGATCGCCGAGTATCGCGGGCTCACCAGCGGCACGATCGTGTGCCCGCTGTGCCGGGCCCATCTTCGCTTTTCAATCGCCGCGAGCAACGGCCACATGCGTGCGAAGTGTGAGAGCACCAAGTGCATCAACATGATGGAGTGACGCATGGGCGAGAATTCCAAAATCGAATGGACGCATCACACGTGGAACCCCTGGCGGGGCTGCGAGCATGCCACGCTGCCCGACGGCACGCCGCATCCCGGTTGCCTGCACTGCTATGCCGAGCGCGGCGCGAAACGCAATCCGGCCGTGATGGGCCGCTGGGGTTCGGCGAGCGAGGGCGGCACGCGCGTGGTGGCGGTCGACAAGACCTTCAATGCCCCGAAGACGTGGAACGACCTGGCACTGGCGGCCGACCGAACCGACTTGGTGTTTGTTGATTCGTACAGCGATTTTTTCGAGGACTGGCAAGAAGAGGTTTTATGCCACGATGAAACCGCACACTACACGCGAGACGGCGACCCAACGGACGTGGCGACCAACGCGCAGGCACGCGGCTACGATATGGATGCTTACCACCACACGACGCTCGCGGACGTTCGAAGCCGCGCGTTCGGCATCATCGACCAGTGCGGCAACCTGGTCTTTCAATTGCTCACCAAGCGACCACAAAACGTGCGGCGAATGTGGCCCGCGTCGAATTGTCCAGAATGCGCCGGGCGTGGAGTCGGAAAGTGCCCGGCGTGCAAACGAAACGGACCAGACAACGGCTTTCGCCGCAACACGTGGCTGTTGGCCAGCGTGAGCGACCAGGCGACCGTCGACGCGCTCGCGCCGGAGCTGCTCAAGTGCGACGATCTATTTCCCGTATTGGGCTTGAGCATTGAGCCGCTGCTGGGGCCGATCGACTTGACGGCGTACCTGCCGCACTACGTTTGCACGTGCGGCTGGCGAAGCGTTGTCGATCCGTGGCCGAGGCAAGAGCGGCACACCGGATCGATCCGCTGCCCACGCTGCGAGGGGTTCGATACCGATTTTGTGTTTCGCGCCGTTGACTGGGTAATCGTCGGCGGCGAAAGCGGCCCCCGCGCCCGGCCCATGCATCCCGATTGGGTGCGGTCGATTCGTGACCAGTGCGAAGGGGCTGGCGTGCCGTTTTTTTTCAAACAATGGGGCGAGTGGCTGCCAATGGACGAATACAGCCCGTTCAAGCACGGCGTGGACAACGACCGGTACGCCCACCGTTTCCTGTATCGCGATGGGACCACGCACCCCAAATCGGGATGCTCCGACTTGCCCACCAGTATGTTCCGCGTCGGCAAGAAAGCCGCTGGCCGGATGCTCGACGGCCGCACGTGGGACCAAATGCCGGAGGTAGCGACGGCATGAAACGGGTTCAGGCAGCGCCTTCAGGATCCACCATCGCCGGCGGCGGTGGTATTGCCGGCGAAATGAACCGCTACCCCGGCGGCAAGAACGGCGCGGGCACCTGGCAGTGGATTCTGTCGCACGTGCCGCCGCATGCGGTCTATGTCGAGCCATTCGTTGGCTCGGGAGCGATTTTGCGCCGCAAGGCGCCGGCGATGTGCAGCGTGGCCATCGATCGCGAGGAAAGCGTGGTGCGCTACTGGCGACGGAGCAAACTGCCGGGCCTGGTGGCGGTGCACGCCTGCGGCATCCAGTGGCTGGGCGAGCATGCCGACGAACTCTGCCCCGATACGCTGGTGTATTGCGATCCGCCCTACCCTTTGAGCACGCGCACCAAGAAACGCCTGTACGCTCACGAATTGACCGAGGCCCAGCACCTGGTGTTGCTGGGCTGCCTGTTGAGTCTTAGGTGCCAGGTGATGGTGAGCAGCTATTGGTCGCCCGAGTACTCCACCGCCTTGCGTGCCTGGCATTGCAGCCAGCGTGACGTGATCACGCGCGGCGGCACGCTGCGCACCGAGCATCTATGGTGCAACTTCACGCCGCCGCAACCTGGTTCCATCGACGCCGGCGGCGATGGAGCCCGGGCCGGCAACAACTTCCGCGAGCGCGAGCGGATCAAACGCAAGGTGCAAAGGTGGCGGCGCATGTTCGCCGAAATGCCGCCGCACGAACGGGCGGCGGTGCTGGCGGCCCTGGTGGCCGAAGGGCAGCGGCTCGAGCATCGCCAGGGGTGACGATAGCCGCAGCGACCATTGTTTCTGACGAGATATTCCTTCGCAGAAACTGCTCTACATCTTAGGCTCATACGGTCACCCCGCATGAGGTTGCTAGGGAAAGCCAAGTCGTGATTGGATTGCGTCAGACATGGTCTCGCGAGGCAATTCAGCGAGGTTTGCAACTTGCACGTGCTGCTGGAACCATTCTTCGCCCATCTCCTTAACAAGGATTCCAAACAACTCATCTGCAAACGAATCGCTGATCGTGCGAACACCCAAGAAATTAAGCTCGATCCGTTCGGCGTGATGTAGCCGAATGATTTCATGTCTTAAGTGGGCAGCGCGCACGCGACTCGACAGATCAGTCCCATATTCAATGGCGATGTCTATATTCTTCATAGGCCGAGTCCTCCAGCAGTGTCCGCTCGCCTGCTGTGGCTGTTGGCAACGTTAAGTGCCACTTGCAGGTCAAACTCGAACTCAATGGCAACACCATCCCAAGAATAATTCTTCGTATGACGAATTTCTGTCCTGGAGACATTAACGGTCACGTACGAATCTCCGGACCAAACCCAAAGCGATCCACGATACGTATGTACCAGTTGAATGAGCTTCCAGAGGCCGAGACCAGCGTGGTGATTGTCCGCTACAAATGTCTCGGTTCCAATATTCACTCCGGAAATGCTTTCGGGGGTCCGTTGTGCCCACTCAGATGGTTTCACCCACGTTGTGTTTCCACGTTCCAAACACCATTGAATTGCATCGGCATGGCTTGTAATTTCCTGCCGAATTGATCTGACATTTCGCAGCATCCCGCGCCCGCAATCAGCAATTGAAAACTCTAACCGCTTCCGTTTGTATATTTGCGCAGCGGAGAAACCTGCACCACTGGCGTGCGATGCGACATTGTCGTGAAGCTCCCCCACTACTTTTGCGACCTCGTGCCGGAATCGCTCCGTTACCCCTCCCGGAACTTGTGAATAGAGCAGGTTTCCGATCACCTCGTTGCACTTGTCGACTTCAGCATGCGTAGCCAGTCTCGTTAGGCTACTATACGTTTGACCATGAAGCCTACCCGGGTCTCCCACGGGTGGATTCCCTTTGACAGCGTCCGCAAATCCAGTGTACCTCGCATAATCCGAACAATCGCTACTACCGAATTCCACGTTTCTCAGTCGTTCATTCCCGCCAATCACCGCAGCCGCGACGACCGCCTGAACGACGGGTGAAAGGAATGCAATCTTTGGAGTTGATCGACTATTCAAATCCGGATTTTTAGTCCAGTTGATGAACATGCGAGCGTCGCTGTTATGCATCCGGTCACCATTTCGAAGGGGTGCGTCTGGACAATTGCAGTTATGCATCAGGGGTAATTGGCATGCGCGGAGGGGCGGTTTTCCACATCAAGGCGACGTCCTCAGGCGTCAGGCCGTACGCTTCGTTAACCAGATCGCTAAGCTGGCGTTCCAATTGAAATGCTTTGGCGGCTTGGGTTCGGGCAGGTTCAATCGTTGCGGCGTGTTCATCACGCAGGCTCTTGAGGGCTGCCGCCGAGAGCGGACTTTTCTTGCCACGAATCCTTTTCACTTCGGCCACGAAGGAGTCGGAGTCCAACTCGATTAACGACCGGAGCTTCACGCTCGGATTCTCGATACTATGCTGAACACAAAGCCAATCAAGGATAGTTTGCTGCGTCGAATTGTGGTTGGACGCAATTTCGCTAAGTGTACAAGCTAATGATTCGCCCATGCCTCTCTGTTCGTCGGACGGTGCGGGGATCGGAAAAGACTCAACAAAAGCCGTAAAAAAACGCAGTGCCTCGTCTTTTGCATGCTGTGCTCGACGCCACGCGTACCACCACGCGACAGGGGAGTTCAACACTGCGAGAAGCCATCTGTCGCCGGTGGGAAGGAAATACATCGTATTGTTCGCGTACAGGCCTGAATCGTCGCGGGAGAATTGCGATCTCCACGTGATGTCGGGATAGAGAATTTTCGGGCGTTCAAACGCCGCCCAGTACTCTATGGGCATAGCCAACTCAAACCATTTGTACGTGCTGCCTGCGCGGCCCTTCCATTCGCCAACATGCCCTTTGGGTTTCGGCTCCAGTTGCAGCCGATATCTACTTAAGTGGTCCTCAACAGCGGTGTACTCTTCAATCTTTGTTCCTTTGCGTGCGAAGATCATCCAAAGGCCTGACCAATGCGCTGACCATCGAGTCGCATCTTGGCCTCGCAAGTACGGTTTAATGATTTCGGCACTTCGTGCGTCGCGTTCGACCAACTCATCTTTTGTTTGGGTGTCAATTAAGAATGCTTCGTTACAACCAGTCTTGACGCCATAGAGCGGCGAAACGCCAGAGAATTCCACCAAAGGAATCCCGCAGGATTCAATCTTTGACAAAAGGCCATTGACTCCGATCGGCTCAAGCTGCCAACCTTTCTCGTTGAGTTGTTCGAGCGGCAATTCCTCGCCCACGGTGTCAATCTGACGGCTCAAATCGTCGATGCGCAGTTGCTCGCGAGGAATGGCGCACAACCGAGCCGACGTGGGCTTCGGCGCCTGGGTTGGCTTGCGGGCAACGATGATCGACGGGAATACATCCGCATCGATAAAAATCTGCTTCGCGTGCCCGAAGTCCACCACGGATTCCACCCAGGCGTGTTCAGAAAAAAATCGCCGAAGCGGCTCGCCGTAACCCGCTTTCATCCACTTGTTGGTGACGATGAACGATAAGAGTCCCCCGGGCTTCAGCATGCGCACGCCCAATTCGTAGAAGTACACGTAGAGGTCGGCCATGCCGTGGTAAGCCTTGTACGCCGATTGCAGGTAAGGCTTGTATTCGCTGAGCCACTCCTGCCGCACGTACGGCGGGTTGCCCACCACGACGTCGAAGCCACCTTGACGGAATACCTCGGGGAACGCCGCTTGCCAATCGAAGGCCCTTGGGTGAACGGCCGGGTCAGAAACCACGCTATTGCCCACGCGGATGGGATGATCGAGGCTGGTCAATGCTTTGCCGCGTTCGGCCGTCTTGATCCAGAGGCTCAACCGGCAGATTTCGATGGCCTCTTCGTTGAGGTCCACGCCGTACAGGTTGTTTTCGAGAATCCGCTTGTCGAGGTCGAACAGCGTGCGGTGCCCTCGCAACTCGGCCAGGCGATCGTTCGATTGCATGTAGGTGGCGTGCAGTTGGTCGAACGCTTCGATCAGGAAGGCGCCGCTGCCGCAGGCCGGGTCGAGCAACCGGATCGTCGCCAGTTCTTCCTGCCAGGTTTCCCAAAACTTGACCAGTGCCGCGCGGGCGGGTTTCGTCAATTTGTCGAGTTCGTACACGCGGGGATCGGAAAGGGCATCGACGACGGATTTTGCGGCCTTGGCGCTCTTCGCTCCTTCGGCGGCGAGTTCGGCCGCGTGAATCGATTTCATCCGCAATTGTTCGAAGCGATCGGCCAGCACGCCCCCGAGGGCTTGTTCGACGATGTAGCGGGTGATGAACGCCGGGGTGTAGAAGGCGCCTTCCTTCTTGCGGCGCGTTTTGTGTTTCTCCGCGCCGAGCGGTTCGGCCAGGCCGTCGAGTTCATTCCGCAGTCGTTCGAGGTCGGTAATCGATTGCTCGAAAATATGCCCCAAAATGTCGACGTCGATGACCTTGGTTTCGCCGCTGGATTCGGAGGGAGGCTTGTAATCGAACTCGCCCAGTTCGCGGAAATAGCCACACACTTCGTCCGACACTTGCAGCGTATCGAGGACCGGATCGTCGGCAAACAGACCGCCGTTGTAGGCGTGGATTTTGAGCTGCTCGTTGCCCTGGTTGATGGCCCGAAACAAACCGCGGAAGTTTTCCCAAATCGGTTTGGGGTGGTACGGATCGCTATGCTCGTAGGCACGGCGGATGGTTTCGGGCGGAAGCAACCCGCGATCTTCGCTGAACGCGACGAACAACACGCGATCGAGCACTTTCTGCGTGCTGGCAAGCACTTCGTGGCGCGAAACCTGGGCGTTGTCGCGGCTCAAATGCTCGAAGGCGTCTTGCCGCATGTTGGCATAGTTGACGTAAAACGTCTTGGTCAACTCGCGGCCGACCTTTTCGGATTCGGCCAACAATCCGTAGAAGTGGCAGCGATCGTGGGGCGGCACGACGCGATCCGCGCCCAGCAGGAACACGAAGCGGCGCAACGCCGCTTCCTCGTTGGCCAGTTGCTCGGTATCGAATCGTTCGTAGGTGTGCTGGTCGGAACCCTTGTGGTAAAGCCGAGTTTGGCGAATCGAAGTGACGATGATCCAGTCGCAGGGCAGGTTGATCGCGTAACGGTAGCCTTGATCGACGGCCGACATCCGGCGGCCGGCAAACGGCCGGTCGAGTGGATCGCGCGGCCCCTTGCCTTCCAACGCCACAACGTAGCGCTGGCGCCCGTTGAAATCACCGAGCACCGCATCGGCGAACTTTCCATCGACCTGCACGTGCCGCTCAAAGGCAATCGTATATTGCTCGCTGTCGATGGCTCGGCGGTAGCCGAGAAGCTTCACGAAAAAGTCGGCCAGGAACTCCCGCAGGATTTCTTGCTCCTTCAGGCGATCGAGGCGGCCGGAGGCAATGCGACTGGCCCAGTCTCGAAGCATCGCCAAATCGACGTCGGGCAGTTGGAAACCCGACAAGTGCGAACGGAGAACGTCGGGACGGAATAGCGGCTTGGCTTCGACTGGCATGGGGTGCCCCCAACAGCGGCAGCGGAAAACCCGAATTGTAGTCGGGCGAAGGCGAGCAGGGGAATAAAAAGGTGAGCCGGACGGGGGGCAGAACCGTCCGGCTCGGGTGGTCTCGATGGGGCAGGGATCAAGACCACCGCTGGCAATGGTAATCGAGGAATCGGCAGGTGCAACTGAATCTTGGGTTGGCCTGTGGGGGCGTCGCAATCAGCGAGCGACGTGCGATAGGCAGAACGTGTTCTGTTTGCTGAAAACGGCGCGAGTTTTTTCCTTGATCAGCAATCGCAGCGGGCGTTAGCATCGACTGTTTGTGCCGGGCGGGTGGTTCGTTCGGATCAGCAAGAGAGACAACGTAGGCACAATCGAATCATGAGATGGGCGGCAGCCTCGACGGGTGTTTCGCCTTTAGCGCTTCAGGGGGTACGGCATGGCTACAATCGGCGAACGCATCACGGAAAAGGCGTTTGAATTGCTCGAAGGGACGCCCGAAGGGCTGCGATATTCGGAACTCGTTCGGGAAATCATCAAACGAGACGGCACGTTCAAGCAGAATACGGTGCATGGCACGGTTTGGAACTTGGACGAACGATTTCCAGATCGTGTTTACAAGCCATCGCGTGGTCTTTTCCGATTGACGAAGTACCGCGCTGCGGATTCGGACCAGCTCAAAGAGGAATTGGTGCCGAAACTGGCCAAGAGATTCAAAGAAGAGGATTTCTACGAACCGTTTGCCGACTGGCTTGTGAACGAAATGGAGGAATGCACCAAGGCGATCTCTCTCGGGGGCAATCGCTTCCGAGACAAATGGGGCACACCGGATGTTATAGGAAAAAGAGAGTCACGGCGGAGCGACATCATCCAAGCACCGGTTGAGATTGTGTCGGCCGAGATCAAGCTGGACGTTTCGCAGCTTGTGATTGCGTTCGGGCAAGCGTGCGCATACTGCCTGTTCAGTCATAAGACGTACCTGGTGGTTTCCAACAAAGTGCCAGACGACGAAGTGGCGCGACTCGACGCGCTGTGCCAAGTGTTCGGTCTTGGATTCGTTCTGTTCGATTCCGAGATGCCGAAAGACCCTCGGTTCACCATTCGATCGCGCCCCCGGTACCAACAGCCCGACCTGTTCTATGCAAACCGGTACATGAAGCTGATCGAGGCGGAAATGTTTTCGTAGATGTGCCAACGGGCGCATGCGCCGGAACGACAGAAAGCGGCGATCGTCCAATGACGTCTTGTTGGCGCCCATCCGGTGATGCGAAACGTTAGAACGTGCGGGGGTGGCCCAACCGGGGTGGGTGGGCGTTGCTACCATGGTTGGGCCGCCGGCATGGATGATCGGCCGCACTCGACCCCGCCCCAATTCTTTCGAGCTGGCGCATGGATGCGAAGCTCCCCACTTCCGTGCGTTCGCCCTCGGGCGATGGCAACCCCTTTGGCTTGCTGCCGGGGGACGTGCTGGGCTTTTCCTCCCGCGATTGCACCGGTTTTTGGGTCAATGCCGGCACGCTGGGAGTCCCCTTCTGGAGCCTGTCGCACCTGGCGATCGTGGCCGATCATCCGTGGGCGTTTACGCTCACATTCCCGCGACCAAGCCCGATCGTGTGGGAGAGCACCACGCTGTACCGGCAGCCGTGCCTGCTGCGCGGTCGCATGACCAGCGGCGTGCAAGCGCACGGCCTGGTGCAGCGGATTCACGGGTACAACGGCCGAGTGTGGCGTTACCCTTTGGCCTGGGAGCTGGGGCACGCCGAGCGGCAGCGGTTGCTGCTGTGGCTCGAATCGCAGCTTGGCCGGCGGTACGACCTGCTGGGTGCCTGGCGTGCTCGCGACCTGTGCCTGGGCCGCATGCGGCGGTGGTTGATCGGCCGCAAGAACCTGCGCAGCCTGTTCTGTAGCGAATTGGTGGCGGCGGCGCTGGCCGAATTGGGCATCTTTCGCGACGACAACCCCAGCGCGTGGAGTCCCAACCGGCTCGGTCGCGAGTTGCGGCGGCGGGGGCTGTGCCGCTCGCCCATTCGTCTGAAATGAGGCGAGAAATGCCAACGGCAGCGAAAACGGTCGCACAGAATCGATTCTGCCGCGTTCGGCGCGGGGCGCGTGAGTCATTTATCGTCCCTGGGCCGCCTTCGTTAAAACGCATCCTTGCGATTCTGGCGCTGGTGGGGGCGTGGTGCGCCCTATTGAGTGCCGCGGGTTGCCGGGGCGGCTGGCGTACGACTCCCAACGCCGTGCCCACCGCGGGGCCTGGCTGGCAGGCGCCGCAACCGTGGCCGCGCGGGGAGCGAACCCCGCAGCCCAGCTTGCCGCCGGGCTTTGTGCCGCCGCAACCGTTGCCGGGCCAGCAGTGGATCGACGGCACCTTGAGCGATTCGCTGGGTCGCGAGCGAACGCCGGCGACCGGCAACGGCGGGCCAGGGGATGCCTTTCGGGGCGGCGAATCAGATCCATTGCCCGGTGACGCAAGCGGCGCAAATGACGCAAATGCCGGGGAAGTCGATCGAACCTCGCCGGCCGCGGCGGTGCCGCGTGGAGTCGAGCCGGCTGCAGCATCGCCGGCGGTGGTGGTGAGCGATCGAGAATCGACGATGGGCGGGGCGATTGAAGCCATCGCCGAGCGGACGCCGCTGTGGGATCAATGGTGGTTCCGCATCGCCTTGTATGCGGGCCTGGCCGCGGCGGGGTTGGGGACCGTGCCGCCGGCGGTGAAGGCGGGCATCACCGGCTTGCGGGTGGTGCGGCGCGTCTGGCGGTTTTTTCGGCGCCCCAAAGCGGGTTCGCCCTCGGGGCCTGCCGGCGGCGGTGTGGGTACCGGCTCGCCATCGGCGACGGTATCGGCCGCCACGCAACCGGAGGCCAGCCCCGCCGGGGGCAACTTTCACGGTGCAGCAACCAGTGCAGCAACCGGGGCTCCCGACCTGGCCACGTTCGCCGGTTGGGTTGCCGCGGCTCGCCGCGATGGAACCGAAGCCCTGGAGCTGCTCCAGCTTTTGCAGTTGGAAGGCGAAAACCCAATTCACTACGCCTATATCGGGCTCGCCGCATTTGACGAACTCGCTCGCCTGCAATCGGCCGAGGCCAGCGACGCCGAACGCGAATTTGCCGCCGCGCTCGAGCGGCGATTGAAAGACCGCGTGAACGAAACCCTGCGCGTGGTCGAAACGTTTGCGACGCCGGCCGCATGATGCGGCGGCTTGCTTGTGACCCTTGAACGATCGGAGCAAATGCCATGGGTATTGGATCGCCAGGCCTGGAACAATTTCGCGACGCCATCGTGGAATTTCGCAACGTGCACATTATCGCCGGTCTTGCGCCGCTAATGACGCTGCGCACCGAGCTGCTCGGCAACGATGAGCTGGGCAACCGCACGGGCATGGACACGGTGACGAAAAACCATTTCGTCTGCCTGCTGGTGAACTGCGACAAGATGCGGCGGCGCGTGACCCACAACCCCAGCAACTTGCCGCTGGGCGTGCAGATCGCGGCGGGCATCGACGTCAACCAGGCGATTGACGAAGACATAAAACCCTTCGCGACCGACAACGTGCAGGCGGGCAGCGGCGGTTTGCGCGTGCTGCCTTGGGCGCTCGACGGCAGCGATCCCGACATTCCCTTGCGGAGCAAGATCAAGACCAACAGCGCGAACGCGCTGCTGCTGGTGGGCGCGATTGATGATGCGATCGTGGCCTGGACGCGATTGCAGAGCAACGGGCGCAGCCGCATGATCACGCACATGGACAGCATGCGGATTTACCAGCGATACCAGGAAGTGCTCGGGTATTTGAACGCGTTCGCCGGCGACGAAAACATGGTGGACGTCGCGCAAGTGCTTCCATCAGAGGAGCCGCGAGGCCCCGAGAACAGCCCGAACCGCATCGACGAAACGCCAGGCCTGCAAGGCAGCTAGGGGCAAGCCGTCTTATCGATCGCATGGGGCGGCAGCTAAGATTGAGCGCCGCCCGCAAAGGATGGCGGATCATTACGCGAGCACGAAAGGGCGACCATGGCCAGTGGTCTATCCGTGCGGCAACGTCGCCGCGTGTTGCAATTGCTCGAGCGCAATTGGAGCCAGCGGCGGATTGCGATTGAGGTGGGCGTCGCGCGTTCGACGGTGCAGCGCTTGGCAGCCGCGGCATTGCACGGCACGTTGAAGCTCGAACACGCCAAGCGTTGCACGTGCGGCGCACTGTTGATCGTGGCCAGGTGCGTGGCGTGCGAGGCACGCAACGCGCCCAAACCGAGCAAACTGTGCCGCGCGCTGCGCCCGCGCGTGAACCAATTGGGCTTGCGACCGCGCGAACTCGCCGAATATGAGGCGATTCGCGCGGAGAAAATCGCACGCGGCGAAATGCCGGCGTCGTACGAGTTGGCGACGCAAACCGCAATGCAAACCGATGCAATTCCAGACGCAAAACCGAGCGCGAAACCACCCGGGGGGGCCCATGGTTCCTTCTGAGAGGGCAGGCGCGGCGCGCGGTTCTAGAACGGCGCGCTTTTTGCGCGTAAGGGCGGAAAAGTAGCCTCCCCCCACCCCCACCCCCAGCGTGTTTCAAGGACGAAACCGTGAAAAACACCGCCAAGAAAACCGCCAAGAAGGCGGCGAAAAAAACCGCTAAGCGGCGGGCAGTTCGCAAGCCCGCCATCGAACAACCGCGCGACCGGATCAAAGGTTTGCGGCGCGTTCGCGCGGGCGACCTGGTGCCGCACCCCAAGAATTGGCGTGAGCATCCCGAAAGCCAGCGCAATGCCTTGCGTGGTGTGCTCAACCAAATTGGTTGGGCCGACGCGAACATTGCCCGCGAGCTGCCCGACGGCAGGCTGCAAATTCTCGACGGCCACCTGCGCGCCGACCTCGACGCCGAATATCGCGTGCCGGTGCTGGTGGTCGACCTGGACGATGCCGAGGCCGAGCTGCTGCTGGCCTCGCACGACGCGCTCACCGTCAGTGCATCGCAAAACGCCGACAAGCTTGACGCGCTGCTGGATGGCCTGGCGATCGAAGACCAGGCGTTGGCCGATTTGCTGGCCCAGGTGGTGCACGATTCGCGCGCCGCACCCGAGCCGCCGGCCGCATCGTCAGCGGTGGCGAGTGCGGATCCCACCGCCGCCGGCGACGATGACCGGCTCGCCGGCGAATTGGCCGCGGCCATGCAAGACGATGAAGCCGCCGCCGAAGTGCCGGTCGAGCTGCCCGACGTCGAAATTCCCGAATCGTTCGCGCTGTTGGTGCAGGTCGACGGCGAAGCCGACCAGCGCGAACTGTACCAACGCCTCACCGCGGAGGGTTATCGTTGCCGCGTGCTCACGATCTAACCAAGGCCAGCACGCGAGAACAGTACGACACCCGCCCGCTATGTCGCGCGTGCCGCGTGCGCATGATTTGCCGCCACACCGGCGTGCACGTGCGTTATTACTATTGCCCCCAGTGCGGCAAGTCGCAGCAGCAGGCGCGACGTCGCCTACCTTGACTGGGATCAATTTGTTAACGCCAAATTCCGCGAACGCATTTGGCAAGCGGGCGGAGCGGCTGCAAGATGCCAAGTCCTAAAGTCACAAGAATTGCCATGATCCAACGAATCCGGAAGCAGATTTTCAAGGTAAAGCGAGCGCCACGCCCCTTGAATTTGCGAGACTCCCAATAGTCCGCCCGCAAATCTTCTAAATAGGGCTCCAGGTACCGCTCGCGAACCTCACTGGGTAACACGTATCCAAGCAGAGACAATCCTTGGAATGGCGTGCCTTGCCCGCTGTAGCGGTCCTCATGTAGGAGCTTTGAGAAGTGCCGCCATCCGTCGCGGTCAATATAACCATTTTGATCCAGAGCAATCAGCAGCGTGCCCTCACGGGTTTCTATGCACCTCATTTTTCCACTCTCGTGGGAAACCACGTACGTCCATGTGCCGTCTTCAACTGGTGACGGAGCGCCGAATTCCTCAATTATGGACCGAATTAGAAGTAGTTCGGAACGCTTGTCAGAGAACTCATTTCTATCCATTTGTAATTACTCCGAGCATCCCAGCTTGGGAAGCGTAAAAGACTTGTGTGGATTCCTTGATTCGAACGCCTTTAGCGGTCAGCTTGTAGGTCCGTTCCTTGATCGGTTGTCCATCAATGAGCCGTTGTTCGTACCAGCCCTTGACCATTCCGGCATCTTCCAGCCGAGCCATCATTTGGTAGAAGCCCGGTCCCGTTTTCTTGACGCCGGCTTGCTTCATCAATTCTCGAAGCCTACGGCCCGAGATTTCTCCGGATCGTTCAGCTTGGCAGAGGTTCAGAACGAGGAACTGTAGGTGCGTAATTTCAGGCAGATTCACGTTATATCTCCGTGCTTGCTGAGGTCCTTTCTTGCTTCCTAATTTTGCCACCCGTTCGCTGTCGGGGATCAGGAGTAGTAATGCCATCCTATGTAATGCCGCATTACACGGCAAGACGATTAAAGAGAATTCTTCAGCCTTTTGATGGCCGAACGGGTTGTCAACTCGTTCGTTATTCTTTGGACCGGCACCGAATGATGTACTTTTCCCAATCGAAACCCACTCAACTCGCGAGAAGCCCATGCCCACCATCGAAGCCCAAGTTACCTGCCCGGTCCACGAATCGTTTCGCGTGGCCCAGGTCGCCGGCATGTTCGACGTCGAAGTCGCCGCCAAGTCGCAGCGCACGTTTGCGGTCGAGCTGCCCGAGTTGTCCGAACCGTGGCAGGTCGGCGCGATCGTCGGCCCTTCCGGCAGCGGCAAAAGCACGATCGCCCGGCATGCGTATGGGGCCGAGTTGTACGCCGGCGGCAAATGGCCCAAGGACAAAGCCGTGCTGGACGGGTTCCCCGCCCGGCTGTCGGCCCGCAGCATCACCGCCGCGCTCACCGCGGTGGGCTTTTCATCGCCGCCGGCGTGGATTCGCCCCTACCACGTGCTGTCGAACGGGGAGAAGTTTCGCGCCGACCTGGCTCGGGCGTTGCTCACCGGCGGCGAGCTGGTGGTGTACGACGAATTCACCAGCGTGGTCGATCGCACGGTGGCCAAGATCGGCAGCTATGCCGTCGCCAAGGCGATCCGCAAAGGAGCGTTCGCCGTGCCGCCTGATCCGCCGCCCAAAACGTCGCGCGAAAACCCTAGCTGCGACGAACAAAACCCGCCATCCGTGAAACGCTTCGTGGCGGTTACGTGCCACTATGACGTGCTCGACTGGCTGGAACCCGACTGGGTGCTCGATATGAGCCGGCAAGAGCTGGCAAGGGGGTATCTTCGGCGACGGGGCAACAAACCCGCCCGGCCCCTCTACCAGCGACCACCCATCGAGCTGGAAATCGTTCGTTGCCACCATTCAGCTTGGAAGCTGTTTGGCCCGCATCACTATTTGAACGCATCCTGCAACCGGTCGGCCTGGTGCTATGTCGGCCTGTGGGAAAATGAGCCGGTAGCCTTCGCCGCGTTCCTGCCCAACGTGGGCAAGCACCAGCATGGGCGGCGCGTGAGCCGGATCGTGGTGCTGCCGGATTACCAAGGCGCCGGGATTGGCGGGCGGTTCTTGGATGCCGTGGCGGGCATCGTTGCCGCCGAGATTCGCGACAAGGTGAACATCATCACTTCGCACCCGGCCATGATCGCGTATTGCAAACGCAGCCCCGCCTGGCGTTGCCGGTCATACAAGCTGGGCGACAAACGCGACAAGAAAGCCGACACGGGAGAAACGTTGAGCATGGGCCGCAAGCGGAGCATTACCGCCTTCACGGCCACCCGCAGCTACGGCCGGGCCACGGCCAGCTTTGTGTACGTGCCGCCGAATTGCTAGTCGAACTCGCGCCCGGTGCACAGCAAATAGGTGGTGTAGACGCCCAGGGCGAACATGCCCAGGAACATCGGGCTGGTGAACCCGACCAGCCACGAACCCACCGCTCCCCCGACCAGGCAGAGAAAGCCCACCACCAGCATGATGAACCGCCCCAGCCAGCGCAGCAAGTCCTCGATCATGCGTAAGCCCCCGCCTGAGAAGTCCGCGTTTCAAGTTATCGCCGCCGCTGCCACCATCGACGCCGTGCGTCGCCGTTTGCGTTTTGCCAGGCCCAGCTCGGCCAGTTCATTCTGGCCGAGCACATACTCAAACTCAATGCGCGTCACTTCGTCGCCGGGTTCGGTGTGCATGTTCCGGCAGAACATCGCCACGAACTGGGCGGGCGTCAGTTCGGGAAAGCCCTCGCGGGCCACGTCGGCGGCGTCGATCGCATCCAGCGGTTCGGCCCGCGTGCTCACCACGCGGATCAGGGCCAGGCGTTTAAGCTGCTCGCCTTTGGCCAGCCCTTGCGTCTTTTCCACGGCATAGAGCAAGTCGCCCGGCGCAAGGCTGGTCCAATACGTGCCGCGGCGTCGGGTGACGTCTTTGGTGCGGTCGGCCAGTTGCTGCTGGGTGAGAAAAAAACTCATGTTGCGTGGCATGGCGCATCCTTTCGTTTCTTGTGCTAGGGTATGGGCATGGAACCAACCAACGTTAAATGCCCTCGCTGCGGGGAGCCGTGCGAAGCCAGCGGCGTCGCCACCGACGAACGGGGCGGCACGCTGACCATCTTCCAGTGCGATCATTGCGTTGACCGCCGCCGCTTGGCGGGTTTGGACGTCGACGTCGCCTTTACTTTCGCCCTCGATCCAGACGGCACCTTGGTCGACGTGCCCGACCCCTTCGCCGATTGTTGAGGGGTCGGCAGCGGCGCCGTCGCCAGGTAGTGGTCGAGGGCGAGCCGGATCACTTCGCTGCGGTTCGTGCCGGTGCGGGCGACCAGATCGTCCAGTACTTTCATTTGTGCTTCGGTGAATCGCACTTGCAGCACAAAGTTGTGCGTCCTGGTCGTGCTGGCGAAAATCGGGTTGGGCATCGTGGTATTCCTTTCGTGTAGGTGCAAGCCGTGCTTTGCTGCCGTGCGTTGCCATCGTAGCAACTATGGGCGGCCCGTGCGGGCAGAATTGCAATAGTCGCGCCAACTGACCAGCCCTTGCCGCGGGGCGATCACGCGACCGCCGCTGCCTGCCTGGTACAAGTAAATCCAGGCGATGCGCCGCTCGCCCCCCTGGTTGATCGGGCGCAGCTCGCGCCGATAGTAGGTGGGGTGCCCTTCCAGTCGATCGAGTCGGGCCAGCGTGGGCTCGTCGACGAAGTACACTTCGCCGCAGATCGCGGCGTTGCACAGCTCGGCATCGCCCTCGATCACGCCAGGGAACGCGCCCAGGTCGAGCATGGCATAGTCGTGGTCGACCGTAACGGCAAAGCCCAGGTCGAGCGACTTGGCCAACAGTCGATGGTTGCCGAAACCCTGCATCAAGCTGCCATAAACAAACACGCGCATGGTTGGATTCTCCGTTAAAGGATGGAAGGGGCCGGCGGCGACGATCGCCGCCGGCCCAGTCAAGCCGCACCAGCTACGCGCGGCGTAGCGTATGCCCTTCGAATTGCAGGCGGGCAAAGCTGCGGGGGAAGATGCGGCGGAACAAATTGACCGACCAGCGGCAGGCCTTGCGTTCGCACGAACCAAACGCCGCGTGGGCGAATTCGTGCAAGTAAGTGACGACCGACAAGCGGCCCGTCAGCACGATGCAATCGCGGCTCGGGTAGTAGGCGCCGTTGCCGTCGCGCTCGGGTTCGTGCACCGACATTACCAGCGAGGTTCGCATGCCGTACGCTTCGCAGAGGGCGGCATGCAACGCCCCGAGCTTCGCTTCGCGATCGGGCAGACTGCCCTGCCAGGGCTTGCTGCGCCGATAAGCCTTGAGCGCTCGCAGGACGGCGGGCTTGTAGCGCAGGCCATCGGCGAGAATCTGCTCGGCGCTGCGGGGGTAATTGCCGCGGGGCTGGGATAGGCGAACGCGACGGACGCGACGAATCGGGCGAGGCATGGTGGGGTTCTCCGTGGTTGAAGGGTTCGGAACGGGCGGCCGGCGGCAACGCGCCGCCGGCCGCGGCAAGATCATTGATCGATTCAGAACGGCAGCGTTAGTTGCTTGGGGGGCCGCACGTCCGTGGCGTCGTAGGTGGTTTGCACCACGCGCCCATCGCCCTTGCGTTCAAACACGATCGCCGTATCGTCGGCCACGTGCCGCACGCTGGAGGGCTGCCCCTGGGACAAGCTGGCCAGATAGACGCCGCGGGCCGCGGTGCCGATGGTGAGCGGCTTGCCGCGGCGAACCACCACCAGCCGCGGGCGGGGCGAACGCCAGAGCCCAAGCATGGCCAGCTCGCCGTCGCACATGGCGGTGGCGTCAATCGCCCGTTCGGCTAGCGTGCCAGGCAGCGTTTCGACCAGTTGCGCGAGCACTTCGCTATCGCACTCGCTCGATGGGGTAAGGCCGAATTCGCGGGCCAGGCGATCGTGGTTGCCGATCACGCCGTTGTGGACGATCCAGCCGCCATCGCTCGGGTGCGGGTGGTTATTCTCGTTCGCGCTGGGGTCGCCGTTGGTTGCATAGCGGCAGTGCCCAATCAGCAGGCGGGCGTCGGCCGTCAAGTAAGCCAGCAGGCCCAAGTCCTGGGTGATGCGTCCCGTCTGCCGATAACGTCGCAAGCGCCCGGTGCCGTCGATCCAGGCCAGGCCCCAAGCATGCGGCCCGCGGCGTTCGGTGGTGGTTGCCAGTTCGGCAATCCGCTTGGCGCAGGGGCCGCGATCCTGGGTAGCGACAAAAGCAAATACTCCGCACATAGCTTTCCCTTTCGTTGATGGGTTCGTTCGTTCCGCAAGCGGCCCGCCCACCGTGGGCGGGCCGCGGGTTGCCCCGCTGCCCCGGCGCCCGACTAGCGGGCGTCGTATTTCTTGGCCATTTCGACCAGCTTTGCCTTGACGTCTTTCAAGCTGGGGATGCCCTCGCCCGCCAGCACGCCGTAGCCGTGATCCGTGCGGCCCTTCGTCCAACCCAACTGGTAGAACAGGCGATTCACTTCGGTGAGCCCTTCGCCGCCGCGTTTGATCGGGCTCGATTCGGCGGGCGTCTTGGCGACCCAGTTCGTGCTGCGACGGGCGACCATTGCCCGCTCGACCAGGCCCAAGCACATCATCACGTGGCCGACGATCTTCATTGCGTTCAAGGTGGCGGCGAACGCGCGGAATTCGACGGCGGGCACGCGACCCGTGCGATAGTTCGTCAGATTGAGGACGTGGTAGCGATAGCTGCCCGCTTGCTCGATCGCAGCCGCGGCATTTTCGTGCCGACGAACGCTGCCGCACCACGATCCGTTTTCGCGGGCTTTCGTGCCCGTGGTCGCGTAGATCGCCTTTTCAAAATTGCTGACCAGCGTAACCAGCCGGGCCGTTTCGGTTTCGTTGCCGCTCCAACCCACGTGCACGTGCACGCCGCAGGAACGATTGACTTCGCCACCCATCTCGCGAATCTTCGCGACCACTTCCACCACTTGCCGCAAACCCTCTTCGCCGCGAAGGACGGGCGAAACGAATTCGCAAGCCACGCGACCGGGGCCAGCGACGATCGAACCATCGCGGGTAGCTTTCCAGCCTGCGGGCAATCCCTGGGCTTGCGTGCTGCCGTGGTAGCTGCCGACGTTGTAGCCAGCGGGCATCGTGGTTTCGATCTCGACGCCGAAAGTAAGCTGGGCGGCGATTTGGCTGGTAGCTTGCGTCATCTTGCGTTTCCTTTGTGTTGGTTGGTTGTGTGTCCGTCGCGTGTGTCTTGATTGTACGTGCATTTTCGACGGCGCGAGGTAGCCCGCCCAAGGTTTTTCCCGCGAAAGCTCGGTTCTCTCGACCGACTAAGGGCTTAACCGGCGGGTTTTTTTCGGGGATTTTTCGGGAATGACCGGGGCGAAGATCGCGGCCAAGCGGGGCGGCGAAAAACCCGCCCCGGTTCTCCAAACCGAGCAAGGGCTTGCGGCGATTCGGGAACCGCCAGCGTTTTTTCCGCGGGGTTTCAGCGTTCTTTCCGCGGCGAGAAAAACCCGCCTGGCTGGCTGGGGTGCACGTTTTGCAGCCCAAAACGTGCACGGCACGAAGGGCTCGCCGCGGCCCATTAAAACGTCGCCTGGCGCAACGCCGCGGCGATGCCATGCCAAACGTCGAACCAGCACACCAAACGCGGCAGGCGAACGCCTGGCTGGCGTGGTGCGCATGCTGGCCCAATACGCTGCCCCGCGCGACGCTATGCTGGCCGCCATGAGCATGGACGCAACCACGGCGCACGATGCGCCCCCCAACCACGATGCGCCCCCGGCCTCTGCCGCCCGGTCGGCGATCCGCGGCAGTATCTCGCCCGCGGTGTGGCGGCACTTCGCGCCGGTCGAAATCGTGCCGAGCTGGGACTGGCTTTGCCGCAACGGCCGCAACTGGCATGGGCAGCGGTTCGACCCGGCCCACGTGCCGTGGGTGCGCGGCGTGTGCGATGCGTTCGACGATCCCGATTGCCGCGAGATTGCCTTGCAATGGGCCGCGCGGCTGGGCAAGACGGTCGCCTGCCACAACCTGCTGTGCTACACGATGGAGGTTTGCCCGCGCAACATTCTGGAACTGGGCCCCACCGAGAAAATCGCCCTGCGCTGGGTGGACAAAAAACTTTATCCGATGCTGCGGGCAATGGTGGCCGCGGGCGTCAAGATCGACCTGCCGCCCGAGAACCGCCAAAGCACGCGCGAAATCAACTTTGGGGCGGGCGACTTGAAAGCGGCCTGGGGCGGCAGCGATGCCTCGATGGCCGACTTCGATGCCGTCTACATGCACGGCGGCGAGGTCAGCAAATTGCCGCAGCAAGCCGACGCCGAAAGCGACACGCTCAGCCAGGCGAAGAAACGCACGCACGCCCACGCCGACCGCAAGATCCTGGTCGAAGGCACGCCGACCCATCGCGGACGATGCCGGATCGAAAAGGCCCGACTCGAAGGCAACGATTGCCGGTACTGGGTGCCGTGCCCTCATTGCGGCACATTTCAAGTGCTCAAGGGGCCGCCGCGGTTTGACAGCCAAAACCAGAAACGGGTGATTGTGCCGGATCGCCGCGAGGGCGGCATCGTGTGGCAGCTCACCGCGGACGGGCGGCACGATCGCGACCTGGCGTTTGCCACGGCGGTCTATGTCTGCCCTCATTGCGACGGCGACGTGCTCGACGTGCACCGGCCGGCGATGATGCGGGCCGGGGTGTGGTGCCCCAAGGGGCAAACGGTCGATCCCGAGGGCCAATTGCGCGGCACGCCGCTGCGCAGTGGCCGCATTTGGACCAGCCAGCTTGCGAGCTGGTATAGCTTGGATTTTCGCTGGGGCGACGTCGCCGAATTGTGGGTGGACGCGCACGCCAGCCGCGAGCGCCGCAAGACGTTTGTGCAGCTCACCCGCGGCGAAACGTACGAACACGAAGAGGTGTTGACCGACGCCACGCTCTTGGCGGAAATCTTGCGAGGCGGGCCTGACGTGACGCCGCCGGCGAAACGGCTCGCCCCGCGCTGGGCGAGAATGCTGGTGCTCACCAGCGACGTGCAGAAAGATAGTTTCCCCTGGACGCTGGTAGCGCTGGGGCTCGATGGCGAAACGCTGCGCACGCACCTGGTGGATTACGGCACGGCGTTATCCTGGGATGAACTGGCCGATCTGCTCGGCGCGACGTGCGACCTGGAAGGGGGCAACAAGCTGGGCGTGGCGGTGTGCGGCATCGACAGTGGGCACCAGACCGCGAAAGTTTACGCGTGGTGCAAACAACATCATCGCAGCACCCGGCCGGTGATGCCGGTCAAGGGATCATCCGGCGATATGGCGGGCAAACCGTACGCCGAAACCCGGCTGGGCCAGGACACTCGAGCGCGCCGCAAAGCCGCCATCATTCACAAGGGCCAACGCCTGTTGATGGTGAACACCGACTTCTGGGAAGACGACCTGGCCAGTCACTTCGAAACCGGCACGGCCACCGCGTGCGCGACGGCCTGCGACGATGCCGACTTGCTGGCCGACCTGCTCAACAGCACCGTGACCGAAAAAACCGACAGCCACGGCGTGGTCAAACTCATTTGGTGCCGGCGCGACGAAACGCTGCCGGTCGATCATCGCGACAGTTGGCGGTATGCCAACGCGGTCGCGAAATGGTTCCTGGTCGAACGCCGCAAACACCAGTGGCCGGCGGCCGGGCTCGCCACGCCCGGCGATGGCGGATCCCCACGCCATGAGCGGCGAGGGGGCCCGCAAGAAAACCGGCGACCCAGCGCCAGCCGGTTTGCGGGGTTCAAGGCGAAGCTGGCGGCGAAGCGAGGCCGGGCGAAGGGCTACCCTCGTTCGACTCGCTGAAGTATTCCTCTGGTGTTTTCCGCGATCCTTGGCAGCGAACGTAAAGCTCACACGCCAGTCGCAACGGAACGACGGTAACATCGGTTTCCGACGGTTCACCAACAACCGTTAGCAAGCCTAGCGTTTGAAGCCGAGAGATTTCACGAGAAATGCGCGCGTGGTCGTGTTCAATCGTCGGTGGCAAACTATCGAATGGTATCGAAAAAGGCATTTTATAAAGATTGGGGATGGCACTCTTCGGTCCAACTTTTTCGCACATTACTTTCAAGAATGCCGCTTGCAGGCCGGTCAACTGTGTTAGCAGTTGTGTGAAGATGAGGTTGCTGTCGTCATTGCCATCTTCACTCAGCGATGACGCTATTAGCCCAGCCCAAAAGCTCTGGAGGTCTTCTTCTTCGATCCGCGACGCACGTTCTGCAATCTCGATGAACACCCTGCTATTCATCTGCAAACCGTCGTTTAGACCGGCCACTGTCGCCGGCTTGGCCTTCTCAAGTACGGCCTCCAGATTCCGAACCATATGTTCCTCGATCGGCTTTTTCGCTTCCTTGTAATTCTTGACAAGCTGACTGGCTCCCTTGAGAGCGGCAGTACTTGCGAGAGTAACGACGAATTTCTCCACGACCTCCGCTAAGAAGCCTTCCATTGAGAATACCCTTCCAAAGTTGGAAAACTGGACCGCACGCCAAGCGGCGCGCCGCCCTATTCTCGCCGGCATGGCAATCGACCTCAACAGCCTGCAAGAATTCAGCGACGCCGAGCTGCTGAAGCTGGTGCGTTTGGCCATCGCCGAAATTGCGGCGTATGGGCAGATTCGCACCATTCGCAACAAGACCATTCAAGCGGCGCAGCTACGCGACCTGCAAGCCTTGCAGGTGGAACTCGGAAGCAAAGTCTCCGCGGCCACCACCGGTCGCGTGCGCAATTACGTTCGACGTCGCCGCAGTTGATTCATGGAAAAAACTTCCGCCACCCGCCGCGCTTTCGCCGCCAGCCTTGCCTTTTTAGGCAAGTCGGTCGATGTGCTCGGCAGTGGTTTGGATCGCCTGGCGTTTGCCCTCAGCCCGAACTGGGGCACCCGGCGCAAGGCGTCGCGCGTGCTGGCCAAACTGGGTGAGGCCGGCGTGCGACGGTTTCGCGACCGGCACCGAGGCACGCGAAAATTCTCCGCGCTGGACGGTGCCGACCACGATCGGCACCGCGGACAAAGCTGGCTAGCCAGCAAACTGTCGCCCGACAGCGCGCTGGAAGAAGACTTGATTACCACGCGCGAACGGGCGAACGAACTGGCGCTGACGAACCCTTGGGCGGCGAACTATCACCACGGCCTGGCGAGCTACGTGGTGGGCAGTGGCCGCCGCCCGCAAGCCAAGATTCAACCCATCGAAGGCCGGCTCACGAAAGAGCAAGCCGCCCGGCATAATCACGAACTGGAAGATTTGTTTGCCCGCTGGGCGTGTTGCTGCGGGGCCAACGGCGAAAGCCTGGCCGAGATTCAGTTGCGGCTGTGCTACAACCGCTCGGTCGATGGCGACGCGTTCTTGGTGTTGAGCGACGTCGGCGCAGCGGACAAACCGATTCCGCTCACGCTTAACGTGATTGCCGCCGATCGCGTGGAAACGCCGCCGCAAAAGGCAGCCGACAAGCGCGTGCGGCACGGCATCGAACGCGACGATAACGGCCGCGTGCTGGCGGTGTGGATTCGCAACAGCCGGCCGAATGATAACCTCGACACCGACGAACGGCACACCCGCGTGCCGGTGTACGACGGCAGCGGTCGCCGCCGCGTGTTGCACTTCAAGCGGCACACCTGGGAGGGGGCGAGCCGTGGCCTGCCGGACACTTACCCGGCGATGAACGACCTGAAGGATTTGGATGACGTTTGGGAAGCCGAAGGCATCCGCAAATACATTCAAGCCTGCATGGCTGGGTTTATCTCGACGCCGTTTGATCCCGATGACGTGGCCGCGGCCACGGCCGCCGAGGTCAATCACGACGGCCAGCGGTTGGAAGACATTTCGCCAGGCATGCTGGAATACCTGCGCCCCGGCGAAGAGGTCACATTTTCCAGCCCTCAAGGCGATGACAACCTCGACGCGTTTATGAGCTGGCGGCTGCGCTCGATCGCCGCGGCACTACAGTTCCCTTTCGAGCTGCTGGTGAAGAAGTGGGAGAACAGCTACAGCGGTGGACGCCTGGCGTTGATCGATGGGCACCAGCGATTCAAGCGTGACGCCGAGCTGCTCGACTGCCAGGTGCTGCGCCACGTGTGGAGCCAGTTTGTGCTCGAAGCGCTGCTGGTCGGCGAATTGACCGTTGACGAAAAGCTGTATGGCGAAATGCCTGACCACTTCGTGCGCTGCAAATGGCTGGGCGATCCGCTGCCGTGGATCGACCCCGAAAACGAAGTGGAAGCCGCCGCCAAGAGCGTGGCGCTGGGCCTCGACACCATGACGGGCGTTTTGGGCTCACGCGGCATCGACTTCGAGGATTACATCGAAACCCGGCACGCCGAGCTGGAAGCACTCGAAGACGCCGGTTTGCCGCAACTCATTCCCGCCGGCTGGGCCGAACGCTTGACCGCCGAGCAACTGGCCGAGGCCGCGCAAGGCACGGTGAGCGAGCCCGGCACCAGCGACGCGACCGACGACAGCAAAACACCCGCGGGGGCCGCATGACCAGCAAGCAGAAAACCGCCGGCAAGAAATTCCGCTCGCGCGTGCTGCGAGGGTTTGCCGCCAAGGGCGACGGCGCCGGCAGCCATGGGCAAGGGCGCGTCGATCGCCAGAACCGGATCATTCACGGCTACAGCGTGGCCACGGTGGGCGAAGCGCTGGGGCATGAAATCGAATTCGACGGTACCACGCTCGACCAGATCGTGGAGCTGGGCAACGCGCTCCCCAAGGGAGCCAAGATGCGTTTCACGCATCCCGACATGAGCAACGATGGCATGGGCAAGTACTTGGGCCGCGCGAAAAACTTTCGCCGCGTGGGCGACCAGGTGCTGGCCGATGCCCACCTGGCCAACGCCAGCCACAACAGCCCCCAGGGCGACCTGGGCACGTACGTGATGGACCTGGCCGAAGAAGACCCCGAGGCGTTTGGCACCAGCGTGGTGGTGCTGGTCGAGCGGGAATACCGCCTCAATGAAGACGGCGCTCACCAACGCGACGAAGAGGGCGAACCGCTGTTGCCGCTCGCCCGCATCCACGCGCTGTTTGCCAGCGACGTGGTGGACGATCCGGCCGCCAATCCCGGCGGCATGTTCAGCCGCTTTAGCGAGCGTCGCGACCCGGCCGCGTACGTGTCGGCCACGCTCGATCGACTGTTTGGCAATCTGCCCGCGGACGACGTGCGCGAGCGTTGCACCGCGTACCTCGACCGCTATTTGCACAATCGTTTCCCTCAAACCGACGAGGATCAAATGACCACGGAAACCAAGCCGGCCGAAACCCAACAGCCCGAGCAAAAGCCGAACCCGTCGCCAGCCGACCAGTTCGCCGCCAAGGAACAAGAGCTGCGCGAGCGCGAGGAAAAGCTCGCCAAGGCCGAGGCCGATCAAAAGGCCGCCGCCGACCGGTTCGCCGAGGAGCAAAAGATTCGCGAGCTGTGCGCCCAGTGCGGCAGCAAGCACACCGACGCCTACCTGGCCGCAAAGCTCTCGCTGGCCGAGGTGAAAGACAAGCTGCTGGAAGAGCGCACGAAGGAACACGCTCTGTCGAGCATCACCGACGATGACGGCGAGAACGACCCAGCCGAGAAAAACGACCCGGCCGAAAAGTGCCGCCAGGAATATCGGGCGGACAAGGCCACGTTTGAAAGCATGGGCGTGAGCGAAGACGCCTACGTTGCCAGCCGGCAGCGCGACGACGCCTAAGACTGCCGCGCCGGCTCGCTCTTGATTTTCTGCCACCAAACCAAGTTTCTAGCTGCACTCGAAAGGGCCTCACGCCATGGCCGTTACTGCGAATCAACTGATCGCGCGTGCCGATCGCCGGCTCGCCAACTATCCCCTCGCCGCGAGCACTCACGTTTACCAGGGCACGCTGGTGTTTCTCGCCGCCGGTTATGCCTCGGGTTCGATCGGGGCCTCGGGCGCCAACGTGTTCGGCGGGATCGCCGTTGCCGAGTCGGACAACTCGCTCGGCAGTGCGGGCGATACCAAGCTCGATTGCTGGATCGAGGGAGCGTTTGAGCTGGTCGGCAGCGGCTTCACGCAGGCCGACGTCGGCAAGCCGGTCTATGCGACCGACAACTACACGATCAACACGCTCGGCAACGGCGTGCGGATCGGCAAGTGCCTGTCGTACGTGAGCGCAACCCGATTGCTGGTGCTCATCGAAGTGGAGCACGGCGAGCAACCGCTGGACAGCAAGACTGAAATGCTGAGCGGGTCGTACGAGATTTTTCTCGGCGATCCCAAGATGCACATTCTCGACCCTGGCGGCAGCGGCCGAAACGTGTTCCTGCCGGCAGTCACCGGCAACAAGGGGCTGACGTACATCATCCGCAACTCGGCCGACGCCGCCGAGGTGCTCACGGTGAAGAACGCCGGCGGCGACAACATTTGCACGCCCACGCAAAACGAAACCGCCATCGTGTGGTGCGACGGCGCCGCCTGGTACGGCATCGCCACGTTCCACAACTAACCCATTCCAGCGGCAAATCCGACCCGTCGGCATGACACCGGCGGCATCCATCCACGGAAGGAAACACGATCATGGCTCAAAACACCGCCAACCCCGTCGCCGTCATGCGGGGCCTGACTGCCAAGTTCGACCTGGCCTTGTCGCAGGTTGAGCCGTTCTATCCGCAGGTTGCCACCGTCGTGAACAGCGATGGCGAAGATGAAGAGTACGCCCGCCTGGGCAACATGCCCGGCATGCGGGAGTGGGACGGCGATCGGTTGTTCCACGAATTGCGGGCCGAAACGTACCCGCTGAAAAACGTCCACTATGAGTCGAGCCTGGAAATCCTGCGCACCAAGCTCGAAGACGATCGCGCGAAAGTCTACGGCATGCCGATGCAACAACTTGGCATCGAGGCGGGCAACCATCCCGACGAAACGCTGTTTGAGTTGCTGGCCGATTCCGAAACCGCCGAAGGTTGGGATGGGCAACCGTTCATTTCCGACCAGCACAGCTTCGGGGAGTCGGGCGTGCAGAGCAACATGGCGACCTACGATAAAGTCCAAGACATGGACGAGATCACGGCCACCGAATTCAAGCGGGCGTTCTACGCCGGCCGGATCGCCATGCTCAAGATCAAGAACGACTGGGGCAAGTTTTTGAACCGCCCCACCATTCGGCGCATGTCGAGCCTGTTGCTGCTTGTGCCGCCCGAACTGGAAACTGTGGCCGCCGAGGCGTTCACGGCCAACATCATCCAGACCGACAGCAACGTGGTGATCGATCGCCCCAGCGTGGTCGCGACGCCATACCTGACCGATCCCGAATCGTTCTACGTGGCCAACGTGGGCGGGTACATCAAGCCGTTCATCTACCAGCGCCGGCAGCCGCTCAAGCGGCAAGTCAAGGGCATGGACGATCGGCAGCAGAAGCACGTGCGTTTCATGTGCGACTATCGCGCGGCGGTGGGTTTCAGCCCAGCCTGGTGGACGCTGGTCAAGGTCACCTTGGAGGAAGACGCCGGCTAAACGCCAACCTTGCGGCATGCGTTTTTTGGCTGAACTCTCCCCACTGGATTAGGTACCGATCATGCCCACCAAGGAAGTCAACGTGCTCCACCTGTCGCTCGTCATGGTGCGAGCCGGCTGGAATGGCACCTACGCCCGCTACATTCCGCAGGAAGAGGGCGAACTCAAGCGGCTCGAATTCCCGCCTGGCCAGCCCGTCGCGCTTTCGCCGGCCGAACTCGCCGACGCCGGCGTGCAAAATGCGCTTGCCAAGGGAATTTTGCAGCACGTGGAAATCGATCAGCAAACCGGTCGCCCTCGCCGCGTGGCGACGATTGCCGCCAACGAAGCCGAATCGGAAAAACCGCCGGCGACGAAGCGGCCGGCCGCCAAGCGAGCCCCGAAGAAACCGCCGGCCAAGAAGTAAGCCATGCCCGCCAACGATGCCTTCACCGCCGACGGCGCTCGCCTGCTGGCCGCCTTTGGCGAAACCGTGGTGCGCTGGCCGCTGGGCGACGAAGGCGAGGCCGAAGAGGTCACGGCCAACGTCGACCTGGCGAATGAAGCGTACCCGGCGCAGCTCAATTGGGGCGGTCAGCGCGTGCGCGACGATGACGGCGAACGGATGGCACGGCGTGGTTTGCTCGACGTGCTGCCTGGCCAGTCACTCGACACGCGCGACCGCTGGGAAGTCCGCGGCCAAATGTGGAACACGGTTCGCATTGAAGGCAGCGACGAAGGGCTTACCACGGTGACGATAGAACGACTCGAAAAAACCCGCACTCGCAAACGCCGCGTCCAGGCCCGGTAGAAAGTCCCCGCATGATTGCCGCCACGCAAGCCCCGACCATCGCCGTGCGAGCCCTGGCTCGCCTGGTGGCATCGACGGCGGCCTTTCAAACGATTGTCGGGGCGACCGGCGAAAACGCGGCGGCGAAAGAGGCGTCGGCGCTGGCGCATGTGTACTGGCAGGAGGCAGACGACCGCGACGATGACGAAGATGGCGACGCCGATCATCCCCGGCCGCGGGCGATCATCAGCCGGGCCCAATACACCCGCACCAAGCAGGGGGCCGGCGATTGGGCGACCACGGCGGCCTCGATCGTGCTCACCATCGAAGCCAACGAACCCGACGAAATCAGCGGCGGCGAAACCGACGAACTGCGCGACCGGTTTGACTGGTGGGAAAACACCTGGGGCGAAATCGTTTCGCAAATGGAAGCGAACGCCGACACGAACCCGGCGAGCTATCTCAACATCACAGGGTATAGCGTGCTGGGAGCCGACGAAGTGCGGCACGAAGGGCCGACGTTTTTCGATGCGGCATGTGAGTTCACCTACTTTTGACCCCGAAAGCAGATCGCCCGTGTTTTTTGTGCCTGTCCTCGAATTCGACGTGCCGACGCGAGCGGAAGACCTCACCCGCCGCGACCATAATCGGTACGTGAAGGAGGCCGCGCGCGACGTGCTCGCCACCTACCACAAGAAATTCACCCGGCGCAAATTCCAGGCCGACGCCAGCCGACGCTACGGCTACGCGCCGCGCTCGGCAAAGTACAACCGCCGCAAACAACGTTTGAAGGGGCACCGCATCCCGATGCTCTACAGCGGGCGCAGCCGCGACACCATCGCGGGCAGCCCTCCCAAAATTCGGATCGGTGGCGCGGCCGAGGGCGGCAAGAAGGGCATCACCGCGAGTTTGTTCCTGCGGTTCCCCTTCGCCGGCGGCACCGGACAGGGAGCCAACAACCGTGTGATCCGGCAACTGATTCGCGAGTTGGGCCGCTGGGCCGACGATGAAGTGCGCTGGGCGGTCCCGTATTTTCGCGATCGCTACATGGAGAAAGTCAACAACCATCGCAGCCGCCGCAAGCGATTGCGAATGCCGCGGCGATAACGCCGGAAAGGAAGGCCACGGATGGCCCATCGATACAGCATCAACAGCAGCACGCTCCACACCACGCACCTCACCCAAGTGCGCGGCACGGCCGTGATGACCGGCAGCACGCGCGCCGAAATCACGCCGGGCGGGTCCGTCGATCGCGGCGCTGTCATTCTGTCGCACGCCGACCCGACGGCCACGCTCGAAACCGCCGACCTGGCCACCGCACTGGCGGCGATCAGCCCCACGGTCGGGCTCAACTGCACCACGGGCGCCACATTCCGCGCGCAGCGTCGCGCGGCCGGCGGCGTGTTCGCCGGCGCTGGCAACCACGTGCTGCTCACCGCAGACGCCGGGTTTGCGGTGCCGAGTCGGCTCACGGTTCGGCAGGATGATCCCAGCGGCGCGAATCTTTCGCTGGCATTTTGGGCACTATCGAGCGACGGTTTCACCGCCCCGCTCACCGAAACGGTCGAGCAAAACCTGGCCAACTCGCCGACTTTCGTCGGCAAATGGTTCCTGGGACCGGTCACGTACGACGGCGACCGCATGCCGGGCGTGCTCGGTTGGGAAGTCGACTTCGGGCTGGGGTACTCGCCCAAGCGGCACGATGGCGAAGTCTTCGCCCGCGAGGGGGCCATTATCGCGCGGCGTCCCGTCTTCCGGTTCACGGTCGACGAACTCGACAACGCGGCCACGATCGGCAATTTGTTCCTGGCGGCGCTCGGCGGCAACATCGTGCTCTACGCACGCAAGGGCGCACCGGGTGGCACGCGTGTGGCCGATGCCACCGAACAGCACATTGCGGTGACCGCAACCGCCGGGGCCTGGGGCGTGAGCGACGTATCGGTGCAGGGCGTCGAAGCCGACTACGGCATGACGATCGAAGTCATTCCAACCGGCACCATCAGCGTTTCGACCGCCGCCGCGATCCCCGCCGAGGCATAACCGCGGAGGGTGCCACGTGTCCGAGTACGTCGAACGAATTGCCACCTTAGAGGCCAACATGGCGACCGCTACCCGCAAGGCCGAGAAACACGACCGCGTGCTGTTTGGGAACGGTGGATCGCCGGGCCTCGAAACGCGCGTCGATCGGTTGGAGCAACGCCGGCTGTCGATCAAGGAACGCATCGCGCTTTACATCGCCGCCGCTGCGGCCCTGGGCACGCTGCTGCAAGCCTTTTGGAGTCGATCGTAATGGCACGCAAGAAACAACTCGAAAGGCTGGCTGCCGTCCAACCGCCGCCGGCCAAAACGCTCACCCGCTCGCAACGCGCAACCATCGCCAACGCCACCGGCAAGCTGCGCCCGCAATGCGTGGCCGGTTGCCAGGGCAAGCTGTCGCACTCGATCGCCGAGCCCAACGCCGAATTGCGAGTGCACACGATCACGTGCAACACGTGCGCGGCGGCCATTAGCTGGGACGAAGAAATCGCCCCAGCGCAGCCACCGCAACCCGAGGCCCGCCCCGCCGCCGGCGGCGATGCTGCAGCAGGCTAGTTCCGCACCCCACTCCCGAATGATTCCGCACAACCATGGCCATTACGCTCACCGGCACCGGCGGTTTGTTCACCCGATTGGGCAAGCTCGGCCATGCGCTCAACACGCTGAACACGGCACGCGGCACCACGATCAGCGCCGAAATGGTGGACGCGATTGAAACCGTCGACGCCGAGAATGATCCGGTAATTCGCGAGGCGTTCGCGCCGCTGTTGGGTGCGCTGGCCACCGGACAAACCTCGCTCAACAGCCTGGCCAGCGCGATGCAGGCCGCGGCCGAGCTGCTCGTCATTCGCCAGGTGCACGCCGACACCCCGCTGCACCAGCAAACCATCGAGCGAGCGCTCGCCGAGTTGGTGCGGCAAATGCAAACCGGCGACCACTACGTGGACGCCAACACCGTGGCGGCCAGCGCCACGCGTACCGGCCTCGACGGCGACGGCGTGGTGGTGGCCAGCGTGCGCGACGTGCTGGGCCGCAATCTCGAAATGCTGCTGGTCGAAACCCTGCAATGCCGGGTAACCGGCGTCGCCACGCCCGGCAGCGAAACCATCGAAGTACGCGGCGAGGAATCGCTCGCCGATACGCTCCATTGGCGATGGCCTCGCGGCTCGCAGGCATTCCGCCAATACACGGCGATCGACGCCGAGCACGCCAGCAACAACCTCTTGACCAACGGCGGCTTTGAAAACTGCACCGGCCCGGCGGTCGATGATTGGGACGCCGATGCCGGCGCCTACGGCACCGATTGGGTGATCGAAGAAACGACCGTCTTCCAGGGGTCCAAGGCCATCGAGCTGGTGGGCGACGGCGCGACGGCCGCGCAGTTGTCGCAAGACATTACCGCCAACGTGGCCGCTTGGCGGCAGTACGCATTTTGCCTCTGGCTGCGCCGCGACGGCAGCGCGGCGGCGGCCGGTGAATTGACCGTGGACCTGTACGACGGCAGCGCCGTGATCGAAGACGAGGCCGGCACGGCCAACAGCTTTGCCATCGACCTGACGGCACTTACCACCAGTTACGTGGCGTATGTCGGCGTGTTCCGGCTGCCGGAACCGCTGCCGGCGACGGTGCTGTTGCGCATGCGGCTTTCCACGGCGCTCACCAACGGTCGCAGCGTGTTCCTCGACCATGCCGCCCTGGCCGAAATGGCGCAACCCCTGGCGAACGATCCCGGCGCGACGCCGTTCCTGGCGTTTTTCAGCGGGGCCAGTCCCTGGACTCGCGACGATTACACCGGCGGCGGCGATGGCTCGCGCGTGTTTCAAGTCGGCGTGACCAACAACCACGCCAGCGACTGGCAAAAGCTGTTCAACCGGTTCTTTCGCACCAGCCAGCGGGGCATTTTGCTGCCGGTGGCTGGCAGCAACCTCATCAACGATTCACTGATTGGGTAAACCATGCACCCCGTGTTCTACATTCCCGGTGAATCGTCGCCTGGCATCGAAGGACTGGTCGCCGTTGGCCTCGCCGAGCTGGGGCTCACCGGGCATTGCATCGCGGCATGCCCTTGCGACGGCCCCGACGTCGCCGCGGGCGGCACCGGCCGCGGTTCGTTCGTGTGGTGGCCCGCACGTGGCGTCACGCCACTGCCCGAGGGCGTGCTCGCCTGGGAGTGGTCGCCGGCCAAGCCCGACCCCGACCGCAACCTGCCAGCCGGCCGGTTTTGGCTGGGCCGCGATCCGGTATCGCCGGCGGTACCGGCCGACGTCGCCCGCCGCCATCCGTTCGCCGGCGCCGACGTGCTGCTGGATGATGGGCAGCTTTGGCACGTGCCGATCGCCCGCGCGTTGCCGCACAAGCTCACGCTTGACGAAGAAGGCCGCCGCGTGCGCAAGGTGCAAAAGCACTACGCCCGCTATTTCGACCTGGCGTTGCAATTCCACGAAGCCATTTGCAGCATCGGCTCGCCGATGCGACGCGACTTGCACGTGGCCGACGCGCTGGTGCTCGCCGAGCTGGGGCTCGCGCTCAATTACCGCGTCAATCGCGACGTGATCGACTGGCTGGAATTGCTCGCCGACGAAGACACCCTATTTCGCGTGGCATGCGCCGCCATCGAACTGGGCGATTGGATCGCACTCGATCAAAAAAAAACGGCCGACCCCATCCCCGCTATCTCAAAATTCTGCCCTGGTTGAAGGGCCTCGATCCCCAATACTGCCCCACCGTGCTCGACCTGCACGTGCTGCACGGCACGCGCTGCCCCTTTTCCGGCGATGATCTGTTATGAGTCGCGACGAAGCCCAAGTCAGGTTCACCGCCGACGATCGCGAGGTGGAACGCGCTTGGGCCAAGCAGTTCGCCCAAATGGATCGCCTCGAGCGCAAGCTCGACCAGGCTGGACGCAAGGCGCAGGCGTCGGGCGATATGGGCATGAAATCGTTCTTGGGCTGGGCCGCCGGCATCTTCTCGGCCAGCCAAGCGTTGTCGGCGTTTGTGTCGCACATGGAGCGAGCCAACCAGGCCCAGCAGCAGCACAACGCTCAAAGCGCCAAGACCACCCGCAACTGGGACGAAGCATTCCGCAAGCTGGGCGTCCAGGCGAGCGTGTACGGCGACGATGAACTGGCGCAGCTCAAGACGCAAGTTGCCGCCATGTCTCGCAAGTATGCTTTCTCGCCGCTGGTGGGCCAGCGGGCCGCCACCGAAATGGTCAGCCGCGGTTACGACATTCGCGAAGTGGTGCAGGGCGGCGCGCTGGAAGAAATTTTTAGCTTTGCCGCGGCCACCAACCAGGCGGGCGGCGATCCCGAGGAACATATTGCCGCGCTCATCAAGGGACTCGAAGCGTACGGCATGGACCTCTCGCGCGAGAACATTCGCCGGGCCGCCCGAGGCATCCAAGCGGGATTCAAGGGCACGCCATTGCAGGCGAGCACGTTCGCCCGCAGTGCCGAGGTTCTGTCTGGCTTCAAGCAAATGACCGGGGCCGAGTTCGAAGAGGCCACGGCCACTATGGCGGTGCTCAGTAAAACGCTGGGCGAAAGCAAGATCGCCACGGCCATGCAAAACTTCGGCAACTATTTTGCCACCGCCGCCGGGCAGCAAGAGAAAGTCAAGGCGCTGGCGATGATGCGGCTGCGTCCGCACCAGGTGGACTTTCAAGGCGAGTCGTACCTGGAAGTGCTTGACACCCTGGCCGAAGCGATGGAACGCACCCGGCCCGAAGTGTTCAACACCGCGCTGGCGAAAGTGGTCGGCGGCGAGAATGTGTCTGCGACTCTTACACTCATTCGCAACCGCGACGAAATTCGCCAGCGAGCCATCGAGATCGCCTCGCCCGAGGCCGAAGCGGCGTATGCCAAGGACGTGGCGTTTGCGACCAGCGGCGAAGCGGCCGACTTGCGCCGCGCCGAAAGCCGCCAGGAGGAATCGCAGAACCGGCCTGGTTCGACAATTGTGGAGGCGATCGCCACCGAGATTGAAGCGGTGGGCCGAGAACGCGGCTGGACTGGAGCGCAAATTGCCAATGTGCAAGAAGCGTTCCGCTACAACATGGCGAACAACCTTTCGCCCAGCGAAGCGTTGAGTAACGCGATGATTGGGCAATTCGCGGGGAAAACGGGCACGCAGGAAGCGCATGCCCTGTGGAAGAATTTGGTAACGCATGTATTTGCCGACGCTCCCGACCTCTCGGAGCAAGAACGGATTCAGCAAGGCAACGAGATACTCAGCCGCAATCGGCCCAGCGTCGAAGAATGGGAACGCCAAAACAACGAGGAACCCAGCGCCACCAAAGTGTTGGCAGAAGCGGGGCGAATGTTCATGGAAGCGGCGGCAATGATGAAAGACGCCGCACAGAACCAAAACCAAGGGGGCGATCGAATCATTCTTGAAGTCGACGGCAAGCAAGTGCCCGGGAAGAAGGTGCCCCAATGACATTTGCCTTTGCCGGTTACAGCTTTCCGGCCATCAATGAACACATGTACGAAACGCCGCCCGAGGCCCCGGCGCGCATCTCCCACTACTGGGGCCTCTCGGGCGATACCGAAATTCGCAGCGGCGGCGGTTCGCGTTTGATCCACCTGCGCGTGGTGCTGCGAGACAACTACCCAACTTATGCCGCGCTTGCCGAACGGTTGCGGTTGTTGCACCGGTTGGTCAACACGCACGGTAGCCTGCACATTGTCGGCACGGTCAATCGATCATTCGCCAATTGCACGTTCCTGGGCTTTTCGCAGGGGCAGGATCGCGGCGACGGTCCCCTGCCAGACATCGCCGGCACGATGGGCGGCGGCTGGTGGATTCGCGGCGTTTGCACGTGGCGCGACCTTGGCCCGGCGGGGGTGGAATGATGGAACGCAGCCGCGTTGGCATCGAACCCCGCGTGCTCTTGGATGGGCAGCTCACGCCGATGCGCGCGCTGTTCGTCGAACGTTCGGCCGGCGGATCGCGGCTGGACTATGCGACGCTGGAATGGGACGGAGGGCACCCCCGGGCGTTCGGCGATCCGCTCCGCGACTTTGCCTTGGGCAACCAGCTCGACGGCCGCGTATGCGAAGTAGTTTTACCTTTGCCCACCGGCAACAAAGTGATCCACCGCGGCAAGCTCAAGAGCGTGCACGCCAGGCTGGACGATCGCGGCCCGGTGCTCGGTTACACCAGCCGGTTGGAACCGTACCACTTCGGCGCGCCCACCACCGGCATGCTGATCCGCAATCGCTCGGGCGGCGAAAACAGCGAAGTGGTGAACGTGCCCGAGCAACTGGTTTTCAATCCGATGGTCGATGGCGAGTGCATCGGCAATCGCAGCCAGGCGCTCGAAACCAGCCCTCACCGGCACTATCTGTTCCTGGATTGGCGGCAATGCCAAACCGAGGCCGCGCGGCAGTGGAACCAGCAAGGCCCCCTGCAAAATGCCGACGTGCGCAGCGCAGACCTGGCCGACGTCACACTGCGACCGCAAGGCGAGCAATGGACGGTCGGCGAGGCGGTGCTCTATGCGTGCGCCGTGCTCAACCCCCAGCAAGAGCACGTGCTCAACTGCACCAGCGTGGTCGAACTGGAAAGCCAACGATACCGCCGCGTGCTGCGCGACGTGCGCATTCCCTTGGGCCTGCACCTGCCGCAAGTGCTCGACCAATTGCTGGAACCGTTCGGCTTTAGCTGGTATTTGGAATACGGCGCACCGGGCCAAAAGCCCCGCATTGAATTGTTTCCCCTGGGCCTCGGCGCCCCGCTGGCCGCCAAGATGCAACGGCCGCCGGCGATCATCGATCCCAACCAGACCAACATTGAGCGGTTCGATCTGCGGTACGACGTCGGCCGGCGGCTGATCAATCGCCTGGCGGTACTCGGCGCCTACGTCGAGATCGAAGCCACCTGGGATCTGATTCGAGCCTGGCCTGCCGAGTTGGACGACGTGGACGACTTCGACCTGGCGAAATTTAGCGAGGTCTACCAAGCCAACCCGAACATGCAGCGAGCGCATCGCGATTGGGTGCTCGGCGAGGATGGTTCGTACGTGGGCCTGCGGCCGGAATACACCGCCCCGCCCGACCTGAATGCGATCGTGCAAGGGTCCGTCGCCGGCGGGGCGTTCGAACAAGCGGCGACCGCGTTCGGCGGCGCGGCAGTTGCCCCGGCACTGGCGATCGGCGAGTCACAACCATTCGCGAAGCTGTTTTATGCGCTGCGCAAGCGGTTCCTGCCGTGCCTGGCGATCAACGAAGACGGCTCGCCCGCCGGCGAGTTCAACGGCGTGCGAGTCGACATTTCGCTCGACGGCGAAACGTGGGAGGAACAAGAAGAAATCACGCCCGAGCGGTTTGGCAACGTCGTGCTGCTCACGCGCGAGGCGGGAATTCGTTTCGATGACGAAATGATTCCCTTCGAACTGTATGACCATCGGGCAACCGTGCGCGTGCGGGTGACCGCCACGCTACGCGCCGACGTGCGGCTTAGCGGAATTGCCGCGGCAACCGTCAGCCCCAACGCCGACGCCGTGCCGCACGTGCTCGACTGGCCGACCGGCTTTGCGTTCCGCCTCATCCACCCTTCGTCGCCGTACTATAGCCAGGTGCGCAACGGCAGCCGGGCCAGCGCCGAGGTCGACGATCGCCGCCGCATTGACGACTTTGCTCGGCAACTACTCGACGCGTGGAACCAGGCCGATTGCGACGGGCCCATCACGCTGCCAGGCCTCGATCAACCTTGCGAGATTAGCCAAGTGGTGCCCAAGATCGCCGGCCGCGAAATCGACCTGGCGGTGGGCGAGGGCGGGCGATCGCCGCAGATTGTCGGCATTGCCTACGATTGCCGCGGCCAGGCCACCACCGTGCAACTCACCAGCTTCCGCGATACGCCGAGTCTGTAATGCGAGATCGAAACCCGAACGAACCTCCCCGCGACAACCGCCAGCCGAAAGCCTGGGGCGGCTCGGCCAATGGCGTGCGCATCCGTTTCGAGCTGCTGGAAGAACTCACGCCGGGCGGCTCGGCGCTGGCGGCCGTGCGAATCTTCGATCGCGTGACCAACGCGTACAAGACCACCGAAATGCAGCGCACGGTGTACGACGCCGAAGGCATGTACTACGGGCAACCGGGCGACGTCGGCCGCGCCGAATGGTGCCCCGACGCCCGCCGCTGGGAAATCTACGAACTGCTCGGCGGCAACCTGCCAATGATCTACGGCGTGCTCAATGAAGACCTTACCGCCGGCGGCAGCGCCGAGATCACGATTCACGATGCGGGCGGGGCGACGGCCGAAATCGAAACCGTGTTCGACAACTTGCTGGAAGAGGGCCACTACCTGCCCGAGGGTCGGCTAGTTTGGGCGGTGCCGCATCGCGCGGACCAGCGTTATTACGTGATTCAAACCAAAGGCTGCGCCCTGGAAGTGGAAGAATGACACCCCTCATGCTGCCGGCGCTGGTGCTGTTCGGATTCGGATACCTTGCCCGCTGCTGTTGTGGCGACGGCGGTGGTGGCGGCGGCGAAACGATCAGCGGGTGCAACTCGTGCAACGATTTGATTGCCCGCTTTTACCAGGTGGAACTTGTCGGCATTGCCGACGTGTCTCCATCGCCCCCATGCGATGCGTGCGAATCTCTCAACGGGTTGTATATCGTCGAGATAGACCGCTTGGAACCGACGGCGTGCTATGGCGCGCTCAACATCGACGGCGCTTGCAATGACGAATTCGACGGCGGTTGCTACCGCGAGATGCGACTATCCTTCGGCAGCCCCAGTGGAAGCGGGCTGCCGGTGTGGGTGACGATCGGCCCGCGTCCCGGCGATGATGGGCCAGGCGAGTGCACCACGGTGACCTCGATCATGTGGCGCAAATTTCTGGGCGATCCCAATGAAACCATCGACTGCCTAGCCTTGGACAACGAGGAATTTCCCTTTGACAACCGCACGGGCTTCGTGAAGTACTGCGAAGCCGCGGCATCGTCCGCTTTTGTTACGGCACTGATCTGATGGACTGCCTATTTCAATCCACCGCAAAGCCGAATGTGTACCGCTGCTTGCGCTGCGGCTTTGTGGTGACGACGGCGCGCTTCCGCCCTGATCAAATCCACAAGGCGTGTGCGGGACGCCCTGAGCGGTCGACGCCTTGGGGTTTCTTGCTGGCATTTCTCCGCCATGCGCTCAATCTGTTTCGCCGGCGAACGCCGTGGGAAATCGTCGAACTGCACGCCATTTGCCGCGGCTGCGATTACTACCGGCCGAGCAAGCGGCAATCCACGCGTTCCTGGTGGCAGCGGCTCTTGCGGATCGAGCCGGCAGAAGGCGCCTGCGGCAAGTGCGGCTGCGCCGTCGATCGCCGCGGCACGTGGCTGAACAAGCTCGCCTGGCGTAGCGAAAAGTGCCCCGAAGGCAAATGGCCGGCAACGTCGATCTGGCGATTGTTCTATCGCTGGCTGGGGAGGCAAGGGTGAGCTGGATCGCGAAGACTCTGACCGACGTTGCGCAGTTTTTCGACGTCGCCCACGGCACCGCCAAAGAGTGGCGCCGCAACGGCATGCCGGGCAATCCCGGCGCGTTCGACCTGGCGGCAATCTATCGCTGGCTGCGCGACCGTCGCGACGCCTCGCCCACCACGGCTGCGGCGACCATCGACGCCAAGAAAGCCCTCGAAGTGCGGCGGCTCGAAGAGGACATTCGTGCCCGCGAGCGCGAGAACGATAAGGAAGAGGGGCAGCTCATCGACCGCCGCCAGGTCGAAAGCGAGCTGGCTATCGCGATCATCGACGCCCGCAAGATTTTCGAGCAACTGCCGGCCAAGCTCACGCCGATGCTGCCTCGCGAGTTCGACAGCGTGATTACCGCCGAAGTGCGGCGACTGATTTACAGCGCGCTGAACGAACTGGGCGACCGCATGGCGGTGATTGCGCCGCGTGCCCGCCGTGTGGCCGAAATCTTGGAGCGCCTCGATCGATCATCGCCAGCGGCGGCGAGTGCGGATCCCACCGCCACAGCCGGCGATGCTGCAGGGCTCGAGGGCAAAACCGCCCCAGCGGCCGAAAAACCGGCGACGAAAACCGCCAAGCAAAAACCGGCCGGGGGTGGCCCAACGCGGGCCAGGTCGCGCCGCTAAGCTGGTGGCATTCGCGGCAGGTGGTCAGGGATGGCCCCGCACGCAGGGATGCGACGCGACCCGCCTCGGCGAGCATCCCGCTTTTGGTGCGGCAAGGAATTGCCGCCCTGCCGCTTTTCATTCCACGAAAGCGGAGAGCCAAGGATGGCCAAGCGCAAGACCACCGCCCCCGATCCGTTCGCGGCAGCCTCGAAACGATCCGCCCGCGCGGCGGCCCCTGCCGACAAAGCCCCGAAAGGCACATTCATCCGGCTGCCCGAGCATGACAAGGAGGCCAGCCAGGCGTTGTCGGCGTTTCGCGCCGGCAAGCTGCAAATCAAAGCGGCCGAGGGCCAGGTGAAGGCCGGCAACGAAGTGCTCACGCCGCTGGTGCTCGACCTGGTGGCGGGGCTGTGGGCGGCATCGGGCGAACGCCCCGAGGGGCCCATCACCGTGGTGAACGCCCGCGACGAAAAGCTCACCTACGTGATGCAAGACAAGACCGCCGGCGGCGCGTTACGCGTTGACGAACTGGCCCAACTGCAAGCCGTGCTGCCTGGCGTCGAAAGCATGGTGGTGGAAGAAGAAGAATTTGCCTTCGACGCCGACGTGCTGAATGAACCCGGCGTGCGAACCAAGCTCGCCAAGGCGATCGCCGCCGCCAAGCTCACCAAAAGCCAGCAAGAACGGTTGCTGGTCCGCACGCAAGTTTACCGGCTCGACGAATCGCTGGTGCCCCACCTGGCGAAGCTCGCCAAGAAAGACGCCCACCGGCTCGCCGCGGCGTTGAAAGCCATCCCCCGGTTGTTCGTCCGCTACCTCAAAACGTGACGCCGCCAGGTGCGCAAACCGGCCCGCCCTGGCCGGCGCTTTCGGGCTGTCTGCGATAGCCGCTGCCTCATCCGGCGGCAGGGGCGAGCAAGCCGTGAGTGCTCGGCCAACTCCTGAGCACGCGCCAGCGTGCGATGCCCGACGCGGCGGGCGGCGAACCACGGCACCGCGACAACCACCGAAAGGCGCAGCATGGCAACGCACGGCCTGTTTATCGGCATCAACAATTACCCCGGCACCGATCTCGACCTGGCCGGGTGCGTGAACGACGCCCACGACTGGCAGGCGGCATGCCGGCCGATGCTGTGGAGCAGTACGACGCTGATCGATGCGGCCGCCACGCGCGAACGCATCATGTCGGAACTGGCCCTATTGCTGGCCCGTTTGTCTGCCGGCGATTGGGCGGTGATCACTTTCAGCGGGCATGGCACCTGGGTGCCCGACGAAAACGGCGACGAACCCGACGGCCGCGACGAGGCCCTGGTGCCGCACGACTTCAACAACTTGATCCTCGACGATGAAATCCACGAGCAACTGGTGCGCCGGCGGCCCGGCAGCCGCGTGCTCTTGGTGACCGACGCCTGCCACTCGGGCACCGTGTTCCGGTTGTTCAAACCGCCGCACGTCGCCACCCGGTTGCGGTTTCTGCCGCCCGAGCTGCTCGCCCGGTTTTCCGAAGCGGCCCCTGTCACCCAAACCCACCAGCGGCGATCGCTGGCCGAGAGGATCGCCCGGCGGGTGTTGCTGCCACGGCAGAAGGCGCTGCCGGGCGTGGTGCACCTGGCCGGGTGCAGCGACCACGAATATTGCTACGACGCCACGATCAACGGCCGCGATTGCGGATCATTCAGCCATGCCGCCTTGCAGGCCCTCGCGAGGCTTTCGTCGCCGTCGTTCAATTCGTCGTTCGGTACCTGGCACGCCGCGATCCGCCGCGAGCTGCCGAGCCACGAATTCCCGCAAACCCCGCAGCTCAATGCACTGGCCGCCGACAAGCGGCTTACGGTCCCCTTAATCAAGGCGAGATAGATGCCCCGCCGCAAACGAATGCCGCTCCCCTTCGGCGTAAAATGCAAGGGGTTCCGCAGGCTGGTGATCGTCGCGAACCATGCCGCGCACGCTGTCGCTCTTTATCGCAAGGCGACGGGCGCCCCCAACCGAGGTGCCACTCGCGAAGGTGAATGGGTCGATTACACGATCGAACGGCCGACCAGGCCCGGGGGTCCAAATGACCGTCACGCAACTGCGGGGAGAAAGTTTGCCGCTGCTTAGCGAGGCCGATTGGCTCAACCGGCTGGAGCGCGGCCGCGCCGAAGGGCTCAAGACCGCGATCGTCGCCGGCGAATTCGCCGCGCTCTCGATCGCCGAGCAAGACCTACTGCGGTTGCTCCACCACCTCTGCGACCTGGTGGGCGTGGTGGTGATTGAACAGACTTATGCCCGCCGCGCGGCCCCTGATGTTTCGATGCGAGCGGCTCGCGTGGCGGCCCTGCGCAGTGTGCACGCCGTGGTGGTGGCCCTGGACCTCAAACACGCCGAGCAATTGCGTGAGGCGTTCCTTCCCGACCTATACGTGCACGTTGCAGGATTGTCGCCATGATCGGCAGGAAGTCGGCACGGAATCAGCGGAACAACCTGCGAGCGGCGCCGCCGCCATCGCTCGCCTTTGGCCGCCAGCGCAGCAGGCGCAAAGCCGCCTGCGTGCCCCTTCGCCGCGACCAGCTCGGCGACGTCGATCCCGACGAAGTGCACGTCTTGCCGGCGTCCCCCGAGCCCGACGAGCTGCTCGACCTGCACTGCGAACGCTGCGGGTCGAGCAACATCGAAAACGTGGTGCCACTTCGCCCGGCCGAACCGTTCAACCTGTGCCACGGTTGCGGCAGCCGCGACGAATACGTGCCCACGCGGCAAACGATCGCCGCCGAGTGCGAAGCGATTCGCCGTTCGCCCATCGCCGAGTGGGGCATCGAAGTCGGCGGCGATCCGACGTCGCGCGCGGCGGCGAAGCGGCACGAAGATGCCCAGCGCTGCGAGCTGTGCGGCTCGCTCAACTTTGGGCCGTGCGTGCCGTGCGAGCGCGAAATGGCCCGAAAAGCGGGGCGTGTTTTGTCGCCGCAGCTAGGGTATCGGCGCGAAATGTCGGGCGTGTTGGGCCGCCCCATTGCCACGCTGCCGCTTTCGGCGCGCACGATCAACTCGCTGGAGCATTGCGGGCTATTGTTCGTCGGCGAACTGGCTGCAACCTCGCCCGCCGAAGTGCGCCGCCGCTGTGCGAACGTGGCCGACAAGGCGCTCGATGCAATTCGCCGGGCGCTGGCCAGCGTGGGCGTGGAATGGGATGAACCCGATAACCTGGCCGCATCGCCACCGGCAACGATGCGGGCCTCCGACAGCCGCTAGCGCTCGCCGTCCAGCTTGCGGCGGATCAGCGTCAGTTCGCCGGCGATGCGAGCAAACGCTCTGACCACGGCGAGAGCGAGCCACGTTAGGACTAGCCAGAACAGGCCAACCACCAGATATGCGACGGTTGGCGGATCGCCGAGAAGAGCGCCCACTCCCAGCAACAGAACCACGCCGATCAGCACACCCACCAGGACCATCAGCGATTGAGCGGCAATATCCAAAAACTGGATCGTCTTCGGCCACTCGGGCCGATGGTCGACCGGTTCATTCTCGCCGGACCGAAACCAATGCTGAAGCGTTTCGCCCAGGGAAGGATCAGAGCGGCTTTGCGGCGCTTCTGATACGATCGCTGCCGGTTTTAGCGGCGGTGGTGAAACGTGCCGCGGCTCATTGATGGGTGGCCAATCGTCAACGTTGTCGCTCACGCATCCGCCCTCGCATTTCTTCGCGGTACTGGAGCATGCGCTCCGTGGACCACACTTCGGCCGATGCCGAGGATTGGTACATTTGCCGCGGAATGACCGACAACACCCAATGGCCGGTGGAGAGCGGCAAGACCTCCACCACGTGGTCGTTGATGGTCACGAAGTAACCAGGGTTGTTGAGGTGCTTTTCTTCGGTAGGGGGATTGGCGACCAGCTCCTGGTACTGGCGTGCGACCAACTGCCGGAGTCCGATTTGTTCTTCTACCGGCACGTCTTTTCTAGACGCGGAAAGCCACTCGGCGACGACCGGCGCCGCGAGCAGCGTAATGTCGGCCAGTTCTCCGTGGACGCGAAACCACACTTCGTTGGTCGCCACCACGTAGCGGTCGCTGTGGCCGCCCACGAACGTTTCGTCTTTCGTCACCTGCGGGAGCCAGTAGATCTGATCATCCAGGCGCATGACGCGCTCCATCAGATTGCTCGTGTGCATCTCGATGGGAGTGATCACCGGCTCTTTCTTGGCGGGCGTTGTTGCCTGCGTGGCTTGCCCATCTGCCGAGGCAGTGGAACGCTTCCGCGTCACTTCCCAGGTCACCCCGGCCGCTAAAATCAGCAGCATTGCCCCCCAAAACATCCAGTCAGGCAATCGGCGCTGTTCGCCAATTTCGGTTTGCGTCTGATTCATCGATACCCCTCGCCTGCTTCGCCGCCGATAACTTCTAAGCTATGCGCGGGGCAAACCGACTTCAACAATTTTTCGGCATGTTCTGCTTCGGGCCTTTGCGTAGGCTATTGTGCAGGCCGATTCGTTAGCCGAGACGCATTAGGCAGAACGTGCGTTTTGCGTCGATCTAAACACCAACCACAAAGCAGCTTAGCGACACGAAATGATTGGGTGGACTGTCGATCCAGTGGTTGCGGGTTCGAGTCCCGTCGGCCTCGCTGAAACCACCGCCATGGCGGTGGTTTTTTGTTGGCTGCGTTCCTGCAGACGGTCGCTACTCCCAAGATGCGGCCAAAATCGCAAAGCATATCGCCCACCAGTAGCCCGAGCAGGCAACATCTCCCCGTCTTGTCGAGAAGGCAGCGCTGGAAAGCGCGGCCATTCCCGACAATCGCGAGCGGTCAGAAGAGTTCCGGCAGCGGTTGGCCATTCTCGGTTACCAGGTAATGCGGCCGCCCCTGGGGGTCGAGGTACGTCGCATCCAGGGGGACGTCCATGTGGCGATAAATGGTGGCGGCCAGATCGCCGGGCGTTACGGGCCGCGCGGCAATCGTCCCCCCATCCTTCTCGGTGGCGCCAACGACCTGGCCGTGGCGCAGGCCTCCCCCTGCCACCAACATCGACATGACAACCGGCCAATGATTGCGCCCATCGGTACTGCCTTGCGTGCCGGTCGTCGGCGTGCGACCAAACTCACCCATTGCGATGACCATCACGTCGTCCAGCAGCCCTCGTTCTTCGAGATCGGAAACGAGCGTCGTAATCAGGTGATCGAAAAGCGGGCACAACGGCTTGAGCCCTTTCATGATCCCGCCGTAAGGAGGAATATTGTCGCCGTGCGTGTCCCACGTGCCCGAGGCCGGATGGTAGCTCAGGTCCAGCGTAACGAAACTCACGCCGGCTTCGACCAGGCGTCTGGCCAGCAGCGCCTGCTGATGCCAGAGGTGGGGGCCGTATTTCTCACGCATTGCTTCCGGCTCCTGCCCAATGTCAAATGCGTCGCGGGCAGCGCGACCCGCCACCATGTCCAAGGCTTGCCGGGCGTAACTATCCATGGCATCCATCGAACCGCGCAAATCGAGACCTGCTTGAATCCGGTCGAACTGCCGCAGCAAATCCTGGCGTTGCCACAACCGATCGTGATTGAGCCCGGCGGCCAACGTGAACAAATCGCCACCGCTCATCTGTCCGGTATCCATGCCCACATTGGTATACACCGGCAGTCTCGCGGCCTGCTGCGCAATGAACGGGTCGTATTGTTTGCCCAAGTGTCCCGCAAACGCGATATGACTTCGCGAGGTCATGCACGCCACGTAGGGCGGCAACCCTGGCGCGTTGGCCCCATGATATTTGGCGACCACCGAACCGATCGCCGGATACGTCTCTCCCAGGGGATTGACCCGCGGCGCGGCATCTCGGTTGCCTGTTTGAAGCACTTTGTTCGGTTCATGGTTGCTCTTGAGACAATCAACTGAGCGAATGATCGTGAATTTGTCGAGCATTCCTGCCAGTCGAGGCAGATGCTCGCAGATTTGCACGCCAGGCAACCGGGTATTGATGACACCAAAGGGGCCGCGATTTTCGATCGGGCGGTTAGGTTTGGGATCGAGCGTGTCGATATGGCTGGGGCCACCCGCCATCCACAGCAGGATAACGCTCTTGCGGCGCGCGCTTGCTTGCCCCGATCGAGCACGCGCATCGCGAGCCTGCAACAAGGAGGGAAGGGTGAGTCCGGCCATGCCGGCGAGACTGGCCTTCAGGGTGCTACGACGGCTGAACACCGCCACTCCCTCAGCCTCGCGTGCATTCAGGTTTTCGAAAGCATGCGCCACATGATGGCGCGGATTGCAGCGTGGCAACATCCCCACATTCCTTGCAAGTAGACCACCGAGAGCCCTTGAGAACCGTTCAATCTGCGTAGCCTACTTTGCCACCCCGGTATGCGTCAACGCGTTTTGATGCGTTTACGCGAGCTGCCGGAATTTGCAGGTGCAAAGCCAACCAATACCGCCGGATGGTACACAACTCCCCAGCCGGCGCGCATTGGCGACAGTGCAGGCATCCTGACCGGCGAATGGGCGAGATTGTACCGCTACTTCTGTTTCTCGATTCGGTAGAGGTGGGACTTGGTGCGCAAGAACAAGGCATCATTGGAAACAGCCGCCGAGGCCATGCAGCCACCATCCAATTCGTTGGTGGCCAGAAGTTTGTATTCGTTGCCGGCTTGAATCACGTGCGTTTTGCCATCCTCGTCGAAGAAGTACACGCGTCCTTGGCAGTACAGCGGAGATGCCGAATATTTACCGCCGATGCGCGTGGTCCATTGTTCTTCGCCGGTCTTGGCGTCCAGGCATGCCGCAATGCCATCGTCATTTACCAGGTACAGAAAATCGCCGGCCAACAGTTGTGACGGTCGAGTAGGCGAAGTCCGCGAGAACTTCCAGGCCACGTGGCTGTCGGTGATGTCGCCTTGGCCATCGGGACGCACGGCAAATGTTTTGAAACCGCCAGCGGCCGTGTTGGCGTAAATCAGTCCGTGGCCATACAGGGGACGAGCAGCAGCGTTCATGCCGCCACTGTTTACGCGCCAAAGTTCGTCCCCCGTCCGCGGATCGTAGGCAACCGTAGCCGACGCACTGGGGCTAATCAATTGCTGCCGGCCACCGATTTCGAACACGGTCGGCGTGCTATACGCCTTCTTGATGTCGCCATTGTCGATGCGGTATTCCAGGTTGCGGTCTTTTTTCCATACCGTGCGACCGCTGGCCTTGTCGAGCGCCACCAGATACTGAAGGTCAAATCCATCGAACGTGAGGATCAATAGGTTTTCGTAAATGATGGGCGAGGAAGCCGGAGCCCGATGGTGGTCGCACGGCAAGTCTTGCCGCACCCAAATGGGCCTGGCCGTAGCCGTATCGAGGCATGCCGTGCCGTAGCTGCCAAAATGAATGTAGACGCGGCCCTCCTCGATGGCCGGCGTGCACGATGCGTAGCTGTTCATTTCGGGACAGAAGCCCGGCTTTTCCACCTCGAACAGCACGAAATCGTGCAAGATTTTACCCGACTGCTTGTCGACGCAAATTACCGACAACTTGTGACCATCGGCCGTGGCCGTGGTCATCCAAATTTGACTGCCCCAAACAACGGGCGACGACCAACCTTTGCCATGGATGGGAGTTTTCCAGGAGACATTTTCCGTTTCGCTCCAGGTAAGCGGCAATTGAGCCTCGGCGGCGTGACCGTTTCCCTGCGGCCCTCGAAACTCTGGCCAGTTTTCGGCCGCACTCGTCGAGTGCCAAGCAAAGAACAGTCCAATCATTACCGCGGAAAACAACGTGCGCAGGTGCATAGGCGTGAATGGGGGTTGGTGTGGGCAGCGGGTTCGCCATCCTCCCAAGGGTTGGAAAGACGGACGGCAAATACAAGTTAACTTCTCCAGCGGCGCGCCGCCACTATTTCAACATTGAACGCGGCATGAGACGCAAAGACGTTCGACGAGGCGCCAAGGCGGTTCGAGCTTGGGCAAGTGGCCACACTGCCTCGGCACAGCCCTACCCATCGGGCTATCAAAACGTTCGGATGCCTACCACTCCGCGTAAGTCGTTCGCCGCAATGGCCGGGAAACTTTCACAACGACGCGTGAAGCGTTGCTTGGAGAAGTTTTGAAGGGCCTAAACCAGAAACAGCCCGCCCTGCACTTGGCAAGGCGGGCTGAACACATACTACCATAACCCGAAGCCTCAATTCCGTCCGGCCGCGCACGTTCCTTATTTCGTGCGTCGAATCTACAATCGCTCACTCATCGAGCCAAGCCCGGGCTAGCGGCCGATCCACAGGCCAAAGCCCGGTGCCCGAACGCCAAATCCGCTGGAATAGGGGTAATAGAGGCGTGAAGGCGGGCAGTAAACCCCGTGGTGATGGCCGGGGAAGCGATTCCAAACAGGGTAATGGCCGCGATGGATTCCGTGCCCAGGGTGAATGTGCCCATGCCCGTGATGGATATGGCCGTGGTTCACGCCATGGCGGGGATAATACGCGCCACCTCGATAACCGTCGTGGGCTTGCACCTGGCTGCCTGCCAAAACGAGCATGCCGGCCGCCGCCAATGCCAAGAAGATGCGTTTCATGATCTGGTTCCCTGCGCTAAAGCCTAATTGAAGTCTGCTGCCAGGCCATCCGGCAGCACAACAGACCAATAACGCAGCAAGCGTGCCAAAGCTGGCGCACGGGGAAGCGCTCGCGCCAAAGCGGCCAAAACCGGCTGTTTTTGCGGCGTTGCTAACAATGCGCCCCGACCAGGACGATACCACCCTTATCGACAGTGTCGTCAGAATGATTTCTCGCGCCATCACGCGGGTGACATCATTGAGGGTACGCGCTGGAATTCCCTGCCTGGCAGGGGGGGAGATGGCAGGTGTTGTCTTAACTCGCTCGCTCGGTCGGTTTAAGATCGTGGTTAAGGAATTTGCCCATGTCGTCAGGAATCGCTCCGCCCATGAAATTGCATCGCGGGTATCTCACCTTCAACCATTCCATCCCCGATGACCTGGCAAAATGCCCCCATGGTGAAGGAAATCGTCGCCCGAAGCGGCGTGCACGAAGGCCTGGTGCTTTGCAACTCTCAATCGGCAACTCGGAGCTTAGTGTGAACTGCGATTTGACCCTGCTGAGCTACAATTCCCTTCGTGTATTCGTACTCGATGCTGACGAGCGTGCGGGATGAAGCCGATCACGTTTGCTTGCCTTGAAACGCTTTCGCTGACCCCCGATCAAATTGTGGCGCAAGTCCTCGATCTGACGAAATGGCCGGGGTTCCACGGCTACGGACCGATCCCTGGTATCAAGTCGGCTGAATTCGACGCACGAACCCCGAATATCGTTGGCTCACGCATCCGAGTGACGAACCTGGACGGGTCGAGCCACGTTGAAGAAATCGTGGAATGGCAGCCGCATCGGCAAATACAACTGAGCATGAGTGACTTCTCCCCGCCGTTGTCTCGCTTGGCGACCAGATTCGTGGAGACGTGGGAGTTCGAGCGGATCGGCAACGAAACCAGAATCATTCGGTCCTTTGAGATGAACGCCAAGTCGACGTTGACGAAGCCCGTCCTCTGGCTGATTTCGTTCTTCTTGAAGCGGGCCATCGGTCGTCATCTAACCGAAATCAAGCAGGCTGCAAAGGAACAATGAATGCAGGGGCCATCTCCCGACGAACCGCACCCAATGAAAGGCTTCCCGCAGGTCGGGTTCCTGAAAGCGCTGGTCAAAAACCCGAACATCGTGGTCGGCGAGTACAGCTACTACGACGATCCTGAAGGGCCAGAGCAGTTTGAGGCCAATTGCGTGCTTTACCACTTTCCGTTCGTTGGCGACAAACTGGTGATCGGCAAGTTCTGTGCGTTGGCCCGTGGCGTCCGGTTTATCATGAACGGGGCCAATCACCAGATCAGCGGATTTTCCACGTACCCCTTCTATATCTTCAGCAACGGCTGGGAGTCGGCAACACCGCAGCCGGGTGATTTCCCTTTCAAGGGCGATACCTTTATCGGGAACGACGTGTGGCTCGGCTACGACGTGCTGGTGATGCCGGGCGTGAAGATCGGTGATGGAGCCATTGTCGCCGCACGGTCGGTGGTGGTGAGCGACGTTCCGGCGTATTCGGTCGTCGGGGGCAACCCAGCCAAGGTCATCAAGCGACGATTTCCCGATGAAGTCGTGAATGAGTTGCTGTCGGTCAAGTGGTGGGACTGGCCGGTGGACAAGATCACTCGGAACCTGCCCGCCATCGTCGGGGCAGACATTGAGGGGCTGAAGAACGTAAAGTGAGGCGAGCCTGCATGAGAGGGAATCTTGCTACTCCCGGGGATTTCGAGAAGCTCGACATTCGAGTAGGGCGAGTAATCGACGTGCAGCCATTTCCCGAAGGGCGCTACTCAACCCATATCCTGATAATCGACTTTGGCCCGGAACTTGGCACGAAGAAGTCGCTCGCGAAGTTGATCCCGAACTACGAAGGCCCGGAAATCGTCGGCAAACAAATTTTCGCCGTGGTGAACTTTCCGCCGAGGCAGATCGGCAAGCATCTCTCCGAAGTGCTGACGCTCGGCGTGCCCGATGAACTCGGCAACGTCGTCCTGCTACGACCCGACCGAGACGTTCCACCGGGCGGCAGAGTCTATTGACCAAGAACAGGACAACCCGACCCCTCCCGCAGGGATACCTCATGACGCTCCAACTGATCGAGATTTCCGTTGATGGCCAACCGTGCCAAGATGTTTCCAAGAACGATTTGATCTCCTCGGTATGCAAAGCCACTTCGCAACTTTACGGGCAGGTGGGGTTCGTGCCGCCCTGGATCGGCTACTTGGCAACTCTGGAAGGTCACGTTGTCGGAACGTGTTCGTTTAAGTCGCCGCCCAAGAACAACCACGTTGAGATTGCCTATTTCACGCTTCCCGGCAATGAGGGGCGTGGGATTGGAACGGAGATGGCACGGAAACTGATCGAGATCGCACGGATGGCCGACAGTAAGATGGTGATTCTGGCCCAGACGCTTCCCCAAGAAAACGCTTCGACTCGGATTCTAGGGAAGCTGGGATTCACGCATCAAGGAATCGTTGTCCATCCTGAAGATGGAAACGTATGGGAATGGGAACTGCTTCCACACGAAGAGGGACAGCCATGAGTACTACCTACACCCATATCCTCGAACTCGCCAAAGAAGCCGAACCGCCTGCGGACGGCATCCTGAGCCGTACAATCTTCCAAGACGAAAAGATCAAGGCAGTGGTGTTCGGCTTTGGCCAAGGGCAGGAACTTTCAGAACACACGGCGGCGAAGCCGGCGATGCTTTACTTCGTGAAGGGCGAAGCAAGTGTCGGCCTCGGCGACGACGTGCAGGAAGCACAAGCCGGAACGTGGGTCCACATGCCAGCGAACTTGAAGCACTCGATCAAGGCGATGACGCCGGTGGTGATGCTGCTCGTGCTCTTGAAGTGATTGAGACTTCTTACTCGCCGCAATCTCGGCACGATTGCTGGAGGGAGCTGGGGGCGCATCGCATCGATAGACGCCCGGCAGCGATTGATTCATTGCATCCAGCCACGTATTGCTCCAATAGCAGAGTGCGGCTCGTGGTCGTCATCGCTCTCGTTCTCGGCATTGGGGAGCGTCACGTTCGACTTCGAAGTCAAATAGTAGTAGTCGCGAACCATTTTCCGGGCGATCGGATACACCCACGCCGCCAGACAATCTGCCTCCCGGAATGTGCCGATGTTGCGGTAGACCCGCAGGAATGTCTCCGGGAGGAGATCGTCTGGCAACGTGGTCGTCGGGCCCCCTGCCGCGAGTGAACCGCCGCAGGTCCGAACTCAAGTGCCTCCAGACTGGATCGGACTTGAGTAGAGCATCATCGCAGCACCTCAGTCGCACTGCGACTGGGGTGCAACGCTGCAGCATGTTGGCACGCAGCAGCCTGCGGGTGTGCAATAGCATGTCGGTACGCAACAGGCCATCGGTACACAGCAGGTGGTCGGGACGCAACAACCGGACGGGACACAACACGCCGCGTTGTTGCAGTTTTCGGGAGATGCGGATTGCATGGTTCTTCTCCTATTCTTTCGAGTTCTTCACGGCTGAACGTCAGCCGCTTCCGAACAAACAGACGGAGCAAGCAGGAAAAGGACGCAGAAAATCCTCGTCCCCGAATGACATGCTGGCAGCGCATGCGACTTGACTCCCACCATTCCACCGTATAGTGAGATGATGGCATGAATGAGAGGAAAGATAAAAACAAGACCGACGAAAAAGTCCGCGGCACGCTGCGGCACCAAACCTGCCAGCAGAGAACGACCGCTGCTGTCCCCGATTCTTGCGGGCGACTTGGCGGTGGTCTTGAACGTATTGGCGATCGATGCCAGGCTTCGTCTGCTGCACGATTGGGTGCGGGCCGACGAACTCTGCAGCACCGAACTCGCGGGCTCGGTCGGGATGAAGCAGCAGGCCGGTTCGAACCAGTTTCAACGCCTCTCCGACCGCCACATTCTGGCGTCTCGTCGGGAAGGAATCAGCATTTGCGATCGGCTTGTGGATCACTGCATTCGTTCCCTGCTGGACCAAGAACCGTGTTTGATGGAAAAGGTCCACGACCGCAGCCCAGACCGGGTCAGGACGAATTTTGTATGATGGCGCAAGGCATGCACCAGGTGAATAAACGGGGAGTGAGAGGACCTGCATGAAGTCGCACACCGAGTATCTGACCATGAACGTCCCCGGCAGGATGGCGTTTTTGAACATCACGCCAACGATTGAGGAAATCGTCCAGAAGAGCGGCGTCAAAGAGGGCTTGGTCTTATGTAATGCAATGCACATTACTGCATCGGTTTTTATCAACGATGACGAGACGGGCCTCCACGAAGATTACAAGAAGTGGTTGGAGCGACTCGCGCCGTTCGACGCCTCGCCACAAACATACGCCCACAACCGCACAGGCGAAGACAACGCCGATGCCCATATGAAACGGCAGGTGATGGGACGGGAGGTCGTGGTGGCCATTACCAAGGGCCAGCTCGACTTCGGCCCTTGGGAGCAGATTTTTTACGGGGAGTTCGACGGCAACAGGCCAAAACGCGTGCTGGTCAAGGTGATTGGGGAGTAACCACCATGTGGCGTTCAGGCCTCATACATCGCACCGTTCCACCGCTTGTTTCAATCCGGCCAGCGCATCGCCGGTTGGTATGAATTCATGCCCCACGTAACCGCTATAGCCTGTTTCCGCGAGAGCCTTCATTACCGCCGGGTAGGCGATTTCCTGCTCGTCATTCAATTCGCCGCGGCCGGGGTTGCCGGCCGTATGAACGTGCCCGATCAGATCCTTGAATTGACGGATGCGGCGAATCACGTCACCGTCCATGATTTGCACGTGGTACACGTCGAATAGCAGTTTCACGTGGCTGCTGCCCACTTTGCGGACGATGTCGACGCAGTATTCGGTGTTGTCGCCCTGGTAGCCGGGATGCCCCTTCATGGGGTGTGTGTCATCGCGAGTGTTGAGCATTTCGAGGCAGACGGTCACCTTCTTTTGTTCCGCGTAGTTGGCGATTTGCTTCAGTCCTTCCACGCAGTTAGCGGCGCCCTGGTCGCGGGAAATGTCTTCGCTCATGCCGGTAAAGGCAATCACATTGGGAAAGCCAAACCGCGAGCATTCGTCGATCGATTTCTTGGTGGCGGCCATGACGGCGTCGCGATACTTGGGATTGTTCCAGCCCTTGACAAAGGGAGGATCCGGCCCCATGTCGATCAACGAAATAGCACAGGCGAGGCCTTCCTTCTTGAGCAGTGGAAAATGCTCCGGTGCGATCAACTCGATGCTTTCGCAGCCCAATTGCCGGGCAACGCCAATCATCTCTTCCACCGACCAATATGGCGCAAAGCACCAATGGGCGATGGAATGCCGGATGCGTTTCCGCCGCGTGCCGGCAGAGGGCCGCTGTTTTTCGTCGGCCAACACGGGTGAAGCCAACGCCGCGCCGGCCAATGCCGAGGCGCCCGCGCCCAGCAATCCGCGGCGGCTGATCCGACTCGAACGATCGACAGGAAATGGACGACGCGACATGAATATCCTGGTGGGTTGAAGGTAAATGGTTGAATGTTTGTGAAACCAATCCGCGACATGCCTAGGGCCGGGCGAAATTGTCGGCATGAAACCGCATGATTTTCTGTCCTTGCTGCTCGTATACCTTGGCGGCGCTGTGGGGAACGCCGGGCACAATCAGCTTTTCAAACGGAATCCTCTGCGAGGCGAGGTATTCCATGTAGGCCAGGTTGCCTTCGTAGTTGAAGTCCTGATCGCCCACGAATATCAAGATTTTCGCGTCCGACTTGGGCCGCTGGGCGGCGTAGCGTTTCGCCAGGTCGTAGGCATTGTAACCGGACGCAAATTTCAATGTGTCGCTTTCACGTCCCTCTTCTTCAGCAATGCGCTTTTCCGTGGCGAATCCACCGCCGCCTGCCGCGACCGAACCAAACAGCTCCGGGTGGCGAAAATAAATCCGCGCCGTTCCCCGTCCTCCCTGCGAAAAGCCTTCGAGTCCGCGGCCTTCTCGGGCGGCGATCGTGCGATACGTGACGTCGATGTGAGGTATCAATTCTTGAACGAAGACATCTTCGCCCGGGGAGTTCTTTTCGGGGTAATTGTAATGACTTACCTGGCCGCCATTCACAAACACATAAATAGCGTGCGGGAGTTCTCCGCTGTTCATGGCCCGATGGATATGCTCTGAAAGACCCGCGCTCTTGATTTCGCTACCCGGTCGCCCGCCGTGCAGGTAGTACACTACGGGGTACCTGCGCTGCGCATGCTCGGGTTTGCCGTAGCTTGGCGGCAAATAGATGCAGTAACCAACTTTCTGCTCAACCAGCTTGCTGTCGAACGTGGCATGCCGGAGATGCGGGAACTTGCCCTCGGGCAGGGGATTAACCCAACGAAATCCCGAGCCGGGTTGGGCGAGTGCACATGAGGTCGCCGGACCGGCGAATCCCCCGATGACTGCAACCATAGGCAGTAGCACAAACAAGCTGCTCGGCGTACGAAATGTTTCTGAACGGAATGAACTTGCCGCCATGTGGGTTGCGTCCGCTTGTTCAACAATTAATGGAAGGAGACACACGCCGCTTGATACCAAAGAAATGCGCCCTCTAACGAAGGGCACCCTCTCACAGTGTTATCGAGCGTGACGCACCAAACAACATGCGTCGTCGTTTTTCCCAACCTTCTCGTCTAGTCTGCGGTCGGCAGTGGACGGGCCCTCCGCCTGCGGCAGGCCCGCGTCATTTCCTCGAGCAATCAAGGCCGTCGCGCTCAGTGCGACGATCGGTCGCCATAAATCGTAAAGAGGACTGGGCATGGGCTGCTCAATATTGCCCGGCAAAAGGCGGCCCGTTCACGGAGCGTATGCTAGATTTTTGGACAGTGTTAGCGCAACACCGAGCGGTCGCTCTGCCGTATTCCCCGGCGTGCCGCTTGCGGATGTTCGCGATTTACCGATTATGCCAGTAATGCAAGGCGCGAAGAATTCATGTCAGATGCGATTGAAACTCCCGCACCTGAGGAGGTCCAAGAAGGCCGGGGACTGCTGACGCGATTCAACGTGCTGCTGTTCTTGGTGGCCGTGGTGCTGGGAGAATGCTTGCTGGCGTACGTGTTGATTCCATCGAGCGATGAATCTCTAGCGAGCCTGGGCCTTCAAGCCGCGGATGTGACATCGGCTACCTTGGCGCCTTCGCCTTCGGCCGAACCGGCCAATTCGTTGGAATCCGACCTGATCGAGGTCGACTTGGGTACGCAAAGCATTGCTGTCACCGATGTCGCTAGCGGTTCCACCTGGAGAGTGGATTTCAAGCTATACGGCCTGGCCACGCCCGCCAATCAGGAAGAATTGAAGACCAAGCTCCCCAACATTTCCAAACGTCTCCGCGAACGGATCGACACCGTGATCCGCGAGTCCGAACCGGCGGACCTCACCGAGCCAGGGTTGGGCTTGATCAAACGGAAGATTTTGGCGAAAGTCAACGACACTCTGGGGAAACCGTTGCTGCGAGGCATTGCAATCAACGATTTCTTCTTTTTTGAGCACTAGCACCGCATCTCTGTGTTTCCTGGCGCGCGATGCGCACCTCGTTATAAGGTCGCAACTCGTCGCTCGCTGGGCGGAATGGATTCACCGCCATGGCGGAAGAACACATCGGTCAAGATGAAATCGAGAACCTGCTGAAGCAGGCTCAGGCTGGCGGAGCGCCTTCTCAGCCCCAACCTGCGGGCGGCAACGAAGACGCGCTGAATCAGGATGAGATCGAATCATTCCTGCAATCAGCGCAGCAACCGACTCCCTCTGCTTCTGCGCCCAGCAAAGAGAACGATGCCGATAGCGATCGGGTGCTGGCGCAAGACGACATTGAGCAGTTGCTGGCGAAGGCCCAGTTGGCCTCCAAGAAGGCACCTCCGCTGAGCGGCAAACCGCACTCTTCGGCGCCCTCCATTGAGAAAGAGGGACTCGCGCATGGCGACATCGAGTACCTGCTCGATCAGGCCGAGCAAGCGCTTGCTTCCGTCGACAATCCGCGACAAGAAGCACCCCCCGGGCTGGCGCCGCTGAAATTGCCCGAGCTTCAAGTGGAACCGGCCGATGTGGCTCCGGCCACGCTGGAACTGATTCGCGATGTCGAGCTCGATTTGAAGATCGAACTGGGCCGCACGCAAATGTATCTGGAAGACGTGCTCAAGCTTCGCAAGGGAGCGGTGGTTCCGCTCGACAAGCTGGCGGGCGACCCGGTCGATATCTACGTGAACGGGCGCCTGATCGCCCGCGGCGAAGTGCTAGTGCTCAACGACAACTTTTGCGTGCGCGTGAACGAACTGCTCGCTGCCCAAGAACGTGCTGCCGGCTGAGCGCTCTTGGCCGATTGTTCCGACCTGGCCGAGATCGCTTCTGCTGTCGTTCACTCATCGAGCGGCACCACGTCGACCGACACGCTGAGCGTTTGCTGTCCGCCGCCAATGTACATTCCGCGAATGGGCGCTACGTCGGCATAGTCGCGTCCCCAGGCCACGGTGATGTGGTCGCACGATGGCAACAGGTTGTTTGTCGGATCGACATCCATCCATCCCCCGGCGCCGGTAAATACCGAAAGCCAGGCATGCGATGCGTCGGCGCCCACCAGCCGCGGCTTGCCCGGCGGCGGCGCCGTGCGCAAGTAGCCGCTCACATATCGGGCAGCCAACCCCAGGGATCGCAAACAGCCGATCTGCACGTGGGCGAGGTCTTGGCACACGCCGCGCCGCTTGGCGAATACTTCCGCGGTGGGCGTGCTGACGGTTGTCGCCTTGGGATCGTAAATAAAATCTTTGTGAATCCGCTGCGTTAATTCGACCAGCGCACTGGCGATCGGCCGCTCGGGCAAGAAGCTCTGGGCGGCGTAATCCCGCAACTCGGGCAACAAGGGAACCAAAGGGCTCTCAAAGCAAAACTGGAATGCTTCGAGACCTTTGTGGGTATGGTCCACCTGGAGCGCATCGCGAACGACTTCCCACGGGGGCGCATCCTCGAGATCGGTCGTCGACCGCTCCGCCACCGCAACCTTGCTGATCGCGGTAACGCTCAATCGGCGGTGGGCTTGAACGATCGAGAAGAAGGTCATGGCGTTGCCGAAGTAATCGGTCTGCCTTGCCAGTCCGGCCGGCGCCGGTTTCACGTTCACCCGATGATAGCTGCAATCTTGCCAGGGCGCATTGCGGGGCGTGAGATGCACCAGGTTATGACAAACCGGCACCGCTTCCGCGTATTCGTACGTGGTCTTGTGCGTGATCTTGTATTTCATTTCCACTCCCCCGGCCGCATCACGTCGAGCCGATCCGCCGTTTCTGCGCGAACATCGGCCAGCGGCTTGGGAACGCTGGCATGAATCAAGTACCGATTGCTGATCGTTTCCGACAACCGTGGCAACTGGTCGGACAGCCGGCTCAACAATCGGTCGATGCGGGTGCGGTCGTTGCCGCCCGGTCGTTCTTCCAGCGATTCCAGATCGATCATATGCAAACTATGCAGCGCCGACATGGCCGTTCTTTGCTCCGCGCTTCGAAGCGATTGACCACCATCGCGGGGAAGTTGCTCCACGTGATCCACCACGGCTCGCAATTGGTACACGAGCGAACGCGGATTCGATTCGTCGGTGAGCAGCAGATCGAGCACGGGAGCCAGTTGCATGGTCGCCAGGTATCGCGACCGATAGGTCATGATGCTGTCGGCGACCTCGAGCACGGCTTCCAGCACCGCCGCTTCCACCGGTCCGTGAAAAATTCCGTTTTGCACCAGGGCGATGATCTGCAGGGCACGCTCCAGACGCCGGCCCAGATCGAGAAACCGCCAGGCTTGGGTGCGGGTCATACTTTCGCCCACCAGGCCGTCGAACGCCGCCAATTCGCGGATGAGGCGATTGCTGAACTCCAGCATGTCGTTCAGTTCCACCGGCTTCCGCGTGGCCAAGGCCGCGCGTTGCTGGTCGATACCGTACACGATTCTCCAGCTATCGATACTGGTACGGTCGCGCACCAGCGAGGCAAATTGGTACACGGCCCGAATCGTGGACGCCAGGCTGCCGCTTTGCGATTCATCCATCACGGCTTCCGGCAGCGCTTTTTCAATGGCCGGCAATTGTTCGCGAATTCCCTCCACGACGAACCCCGGCTCAATTTGTCCCTGCGCCGCCAAACAGCGAAGCAATGCCGTGAGTTCAGGAAGTGTGGCAGCGCCCGCTTCGCTCGTCAGCCGCAACAGCGTCGGGCGTAGCAGTCGCGCCGCGGCCGCTGCCCGCTCCACTTGACGCCCCAGCCAAAACAAGTTGTCTGCAACTCGGCTTGGCAGTTCCGCGCCGCTGCGACGCAACGCAATCGCCTGCCCTGGAGGACGCAGCAACGTTACCTTTTGCACCGGCGCCTCGGCCACGACCCATGCGTCTTTGCTCCCTTCGCCTGCCAGAATGGACAGGTCCAATCGATGCACGTCGCTGGAAATTCGCACCAGTCCGCCCGGCAGCACCGTGTAGGCGTCGCCGGTTGCCACCACAAACGTCCGCATCGCCACCCGGCATCGCCGCAAGGGTCCCGTACGTTGCCAAACCGGCACGGTGGAGCGTTCAATCTGTTCCTGGGCAACGAACATTTCCGGACGGGCGGCAATCTCGGCTCGCAATTGCTCCGGCGTTTTCCGGGCGATGTCCTCTGCCGTAACCGGTTCGCGGCGTCCCAACCGGTACGCCGAGCGCAGCAAGGATGTGTCCAGATTGGCAAGAACGTGCTGCCGAGCGTCCTCGTCGCCGCACCACCAGGTAGCGACCGACGGCATCAACAATTCCTCGCCGAGCAGTCGTTGCGAAAGCCGGGGCAAGAACGGCATCAGCGAGGGCGACTCTACCAGCGAGCTACCCAACGCATTGGCAATGGCCACGTGCCCCATCCGCGCCGCTTGCAGCAAACCGGGGATGCCCAGCGACGCATCCCCGCGACATTCCAAGGGATCGCACAGTTGGTCGCTTTGCCGGCGGAACAGCACGTCGACGTGCAGTAGCCCGCCCAGCGTCTTCAAATAGACGTGGTTGTCGCGAATCGCCAGGTCGCCGGCTTCCACCAGCGTGTAACCCAAGTAGCGGGCAAGATACGCGTCTTCGAAGTAGTTGGGGCCGGTCGGGCCTTGACTGAGCAGCACGATCCGTGGATTTTCGCGATGTTCGGGTGCCAGTCGCTGCAACATCTCGCGCAGCGACAGGAAAAACGGCGCCAGCCGTTCAATGTGAGAATCGCGAATGATTCCCGGCAACAGCCGCGACGCCACAATCCGATTCTCCAGGGCGTAACCAATGCCCAAGGGGGCGTCGCTGCGATCTCCCACCACCCACCAACGCCCGTCGGGTGACCGCGCCAGGTCGGCTGCATACAAATGGAGATAACGGTCGTGCGGTAGACGCTGGCCATGGAACGGCCGCGTGAATCCAGGGTGGGAAAAGAGCCACTTCGCCGGCAAGGATCCATCGGTAATGAGCGTCTGCGGACCGTACAGATCGGCCAACACCAGATTCAGCAATCGCGCCCGTTGCACAAGCGCCTGCGACAGTTGCTTCCATTCGTCGGGGGCAATCAACAGCGCCAGGGCGTCCAGGTCCCACGGACGGGCGACGTCTTCCGGGTCGCCGTAGGCGTTGTAAAGTATGCCGTTCTCGCGAACCAGTCGTTCGACCTGATCCCAGCGGCGGCCCAGTTCTTCGCTGCCAATCCCGCCCATAAGTTGAGCAAAACGCTCCCAATGCGGACGCAATACGCCCGGCGCTGTGAACATTTCGTCGTATAACTTCTCGTCGGGCGAGTATCCGGCAAACAGGGCCTGCTCCGCCAAGGCGTTCATCAATGCTTCGTTCAATGTGAGATCGAAAGTCGTTTCTTGTCCTCAGGTTGCCCCGGTTATGTCACTGCCGTGCTCCCTACCCACCTCGCCACTCGCTCTTCAGCCTGCGGCCCGCCGATTGCCCTCTCAGAGATGCCAAGCCTAATTTGCGTCCAGAGGACGCGTCGTATGAATAATGTCACTTCTCCGCGAGTGGCCTCCGGCCCTTCCTTGGGGTCATAACCTTTCCTCTTCGTCCCGTTCAATCCAGCTTCATTCATTCTAGACTGCCGCGAGTCAAAAATTTTCCCTGCTCCGCCATACCAACGAGTCAATTGGCATGCACGGCATCGGGCGCCACGGCAAAATCGTTGCCAGGTAACCAATCGCTGCAATCCTTCTCACGGACGATCCATGGTAAGTCGTAACAATACCCCGACATCGGAATGTCGATCCGCCAACAACATGCCGAAGGTTGCGTTGAGTTAAACGCTTTGAATGTGCGAACAATGGGAAAGTGTCACCGCTCTCTGCGACCATCGTTAGCGACTGTGCATGACAGTTCTCCGCAAATCCAAGGTCAGCGGATAATCGCGGTTGCGAATCGTCGGCGGCAGCGCCAGACCTCCCCCGGTATGACCATTGGCAAAGAACCTTGCTCCCCGGCGGCTTTCGGCCTCGTATGCGTTCACCGGAAACGTGCTGTAGTTCCGCCCGCCCGGATGGGCGACATGGTAAGTGCAGCCGCCCAGGCTGAGCGATTGGTGCATATCAACCAGGTCGAACACCAGGGGAGTGTGCACGGCAATGGTGGGATGCAAGCAACTCGGCGGCTGCCATGCCCGATATCGAACCCCCGCCACCCACTCTCCGGCAATGCCCGTCGGTTGCAATGGAATGCGCTGCCCGTTGCACGCCAGGGCAAACCGCTCCGCGACCAGATTGGTTACCTTGACCTGCAGCCGCTCCACCGACGAATCCACATACCGCGTGGTGCCGCCAGCCGAGGTTTCTTCGCCCAACACGTACCAGGGTTCGATTGCTTGCCGCAGTTCAACCTTCATGTTCTGCTGCGTAAAACAGCCGATCAGGGGGAATCGAAATTCATAATGCGGAGCAAACCACTCGGTATCCAGCAAGTATCCTGCTCGCCGGCATTCGTCGATCACCTCCGTAAAGTCGCTCCACACAAAATGGGGCAGCAAAAACCGGTCGTGCAGCGCCGTGCCCCAGTGGACCAGCGGCTCGCGGTAAGGCCGCTCCCAGAATCGGGCCACCAGCGTTCGCAGCAACAATTGCTGAGCCAAACTCATCTGCGCGTGCGGCGGCATTTCAAATGCCCGAAACTCCACGAGCCCCAATCGCCCCGTTGTCGAATCGGGAGAAAACAGCTTGTCGATGCAAAACTCCGCCCGATGGGTGTTGCCAGTCAGATCCACCAGCAAGTTCCGGAACAGCCGATCCACCAACCACGGAGGACATTCGCTTCCCGCAGCCTTCTCGGGTTCGGGCACTTGTTGGAAGGCAATTTCCAGTTCGTACAAAGCGTCTCGGCGTCCCTCATCCACTCGAGGAGCCTGGCTGGTCGGACCAACGAACGTGCCGGAAAACAAATACGATAACGACGGATGGTTGTTCCAATACCCCACCAGGCTCCGCAGCAAGTCAGGGCGACGCAAAAACGGACTGTCGGCCGGCGTGGGGCCGCCCAATACCACGTGGTTCCCTCCGCCGGTCCCGGTGTGACGTCCATCCAAATCAAATTTCTCCGAGCCCAACCGCGATAGCCTCGCGTCCTCGTAAACTCCCGTGGTGATGGCCACCAGTTCGTCCCAATTGCGGGCGGGCTGCACGTTTACTTCGATCACGCCCGGGTCGGGCGTCACCTTAATGTGGCTCAAACGATGATCGGGTGGCGGCAGATATCCCTCCAACACCACCGGCAAACCCAATTGGGCCGCGGTGATTTCAATGGTTTGCACCAGGTCGAGATAGTCTTCCAATCGTTCCACCGGCGGCATGAACACATGCAATCTGCCCTCGCGGGCCTCCACGCACAGCGCAGTTCGCACCACATCTCCTGGAGCAACCGGCGCTGTCTGCGGATTGATGACTTGCTGCCCGGTCGCGCCGCCCTGTGAACCCGCGTATGCTTCAGTTAGCGTATGCTCGGGCTGAGGCATCCGGCCAGGATGGCTGGCGAGTGGTTCGCGGGGGGCCAGCGGATCGATTTCTGCGAGCGACCAGCGCTCCGCGGGGGGAGTCCACGGCAGCGATTCCAGCGGCAACCGTAAGCCAATCGGAGAATCTCCCGGCAGCAGAAACAGCTTTTCTGTCCGTATTGGCCAGGGACCGCTGATCCAGCGCGGCTGGGCTTGCCACCATTGACGCCGCAACGGCATCACAAAGCCTACCGGTGTATTCACGCCTCGCTCGGCAATTCGGGCCATGCGTGCCCGTTCTTCCGGGTCGTTCAGTTTGGAGTCAATTGGGGAAACATTGTCGGGCAGCTTGCGTTCCTTCGCCACGAAGTGCCAAAAGTCCTCAAACGCGGGTTGAACCCGCCGATCGTCAATCCCCAGATTGCCGGCGAGGGTATTGGCGAACGTGCAGGCGTGTTCGGGGGCGTGGCCCAAGTCGGCGCCTTCCGCGGCAACCCATTCGCTCTCCAGCCACAACGGTTCGTCGTCGTTCCGCCAATAACAACTAAACGCCCAGCGTGGCAGCGATTCGCCCGGATACCATTTGCCTTGCCCAAAGTGCAACAGTCCCTGGGGAGCAAACCGGGCCTTTAGTCTTTGAATCAGGTCGAACGCTCGTTGCCGCTTGGTGGGCCCCACGGCGGCGGTCGTCCACTCGGCGCTTTCCATGTCGTCAATGGAAACAAATGTCGGCTCGCCCCCCATGGTCAAGCGAACGTCGCCGGCCGTCAAATGCTCATCCACTTTGTGGCCCAGATCCAGTATTTGCTCCCATTGTCGATCGGTGTATGGCTTGGTGACCCGGGGATCTTCGTGCACCCGAGTGACGTGCATTTCGAAGTGAAACGTGCTTTCGCATGCCTCGACTGCTCCGCTGATCGGAGCGGCACTAGCTGGTTCGGGCGTGCAGGCCAGCGGAATGTGCCCTTCGCCGGCAAACAGGCCGGAAGTAGGATCGAGACCCAACCAACCGGCGCCAGGCACGTAGACTTCGGTCCACGCGTGCAAATCCGTGAAGTCCGCGGCGGCGCCCGCCGGTCCATCCAGCGGTTTGACATCGGGCGTCAATTGCACCAGGTAACCAGAAACAAACCGCGCCGCCAGTCCCAAATGCCGCAAGAGTTGCACCTGCAACCAGGCGGAATCGCGACACGAGCCGCTCGCCGATTCCAGTGTTTGCTCGCATGTTTGCACGCCTGGCTCAAGTCGAATCACGTACCGAATGTCACGCTGCAGGCGGCTGTTCAATTCGACCAGAAAATTGACGATGTTCTTGGGTGATCGATCGATGCTCGCCAGATACTCGTCGAATTGCGGCCCGCCTCCTTCCTGAACCAGAAAAGGGTACAATTCCCGGGCCAGCCATGGCTCGTACTCAAACGGAAACCGATCCGCGTACGGTTCCACGAAGAAATCAAATGGATTGATAACCGACATTTCGGCCACCAAATCCACCTGCACTCGAAACTCCGCACTCTTTTGCGGAAACACACATCGGCACAAGAAGTTTCCTTGCGGATCTTGTTGCCAGTTCTCAAAGTGTTCTCCGGGGCCAACCCGCAGTGAATAACTCAAAATAGGCGTCCGACATTGTGGCGCCGGGCGCAATCGAACGATTTGGGGGGCTAACGTTATGGGACGGGCGTATTCATAAACGGTCAAGTGATTCAGCGCAATCCGGATCGACATTGGTGGTTGGCTTTCGCAGCGACGGAGTTAAAGGGCCATGGCGCACCCTCCCCGTTCGAGCGAGACTCCGCTCAAAAGTTCGCAGGAGCGCCAGCACAAGGCGGGCTCTAAAAAACATTACACGGCTCGGGGCGGGCGTCGCACGCAGGCAGCCGCAGATTATGCGAACTATGCGGCGGTTTGAGTAGGTGCCATCCGCCAGATACCGAACGGTCGCCACCAATTGGAAATCGCATTTCGACGGGTTGCGGCAATCATACCGAAAGCTCGAACTCCACCTCTTCCGTGTGAGGTAAGCAGCGTTTCCGCAACACCACCTCGTTGCCTTGCTCGTTGAAAAGAACTTCGTCCATCACAAACCGCATTAGCACCAGACCTCGACCGCTTGGTCGGTCGAGATTGGCCGGATCGTCCGGGGCGGGCAACGACTGCGGATCGAAGCCAGGGCCTTCGTCGCGAATGCGAAACTCAGCTTCGTCGCGGCTAAAACGCGCAAATACATGCACTTGCCGATCGCGATAGGGCGACTGCTGGCTACGAAGCCGGACCAGGTCGTGGTAGCTTTCCAGGCTGACTTGCCGCAAATCCGAGCTCACTTCCAGGTTGCCGTGGTGAATGGCATTGATCAGCGCCTCTTCCAGCGCCACGCCGATCCGCATGCGGTCGGCGTCGTCGACCAAATTGGTCATCGTCAGGCTGCTTTGCAGATAACCCACCAGCGACGGGATCAGACTGGTGTCGTTTCGCAGCAAGAATTCGCACTCGCTGCGCACCATGTGCTGCATCAGCCGCTCATGCTGGCTCCACTGTTCTTTCAGCGCCAAAATTCGCTGCACCGTAGGCAGCAATTCGCTCGCCAGGCCCCGCTTGGGAACATAGCTGGCAGCCCCCTGCGACAGCGCGCTGGCCGCAAGTTCCTCATTTCCTTGCGAGGTCATCAAGATAACGGGAATTCGCCGCCGAGTTGCGCGCACTCGCCCGACCAGTTCCAATCCGTTCAGGCGGGGCATGATCATGTCGGTTAGGATCAGGTCTGGCGGACTCTCTTCTAATCGGGCCAGCGCATCGAAACCATCGTCCGCAAACTCCAGCGCGTAATCATCGCCCTTTCGGAGCAATCCCGCCACCAGTCGCCGGTCAACTGCCGAATCGTCCACGACTAGAATCTTCGGCATGTACTGCCTCCGCAGCTGCGCCCCCGCAAAAGCACGAAGCGGCCCTTATTTTCCACAGTTTTCGGAACGCTTATCCGTCGGAATCGAGCGCAATCGCAGGTTGGTTTTGGCGAAATGGAGCGTCACGGCCAAGACAAATCTCCCTGCCAACGCCAACCGGCCCGCCCGATTCGACGGCGTTCTCGAAACGCCCCTCAGAATACCACCGAATGGCCGCGGAAAAAGCCCGCAAATTTCATACCTCGCAAGGTGGTTGGCTCATCTGCGCCGCCCGCCCCTTCGTTGCTTGACCCAACGCGCAATACACCTAGAATGCTCAACGGGTTGAGGAGTAACCAGTGCCCGCGATTCCTTTGTTCTAGTTTCCCAAGGTGACGGCTCGTGCAGGTTTTTGTGAATGGCGAACCTCGCGAGGTGCAATCCGGCGCTACCGTGGCGCAATTACTCGACCAACTCCAAGTTGCTCCGCGGCATGTCGCGGTCGAAGTCAATCGCGAGCTTGTCCCCCGACGCATGCACGCCGATCGTATGCTTGTCGAGGGCGATCAACTTGAAGTCGTCACTCTTGTAGGCGGAGGATAGGTATTCTTGATGCTCGGTAGCGATTCCAGCGCGACTTCCCCCCCCGCCAGTGCCGCTAACCCCAGTGACCAGCACGATTGCTTCAACTTGGGTAGTCATCGCTTGGCCAGCCGGCTCATCGTGGGAACCGGCAAATACGCCAACTATGGTCTCATGGCCGAATGCCTGGATGCCTCGGGAACCGATTGCATCACCGTGGCCGTTCGCCGCGAGCGTCTGTACGACGCAGCCGGGCACAACATCCTCGACTTCATCGATACCCACCGCTACGTGCTGCTCCCCAACACCGCCGGTTGTTTCACGGCCGATGATGCCATTCGAGTTGCGAGATTGGGCCGCGAAATCCTCGAGGGGCTCGAAAATCCCGGCGCCGATTGGGTCAAGCTGGAAGTGCTAGGAGACACCAAGACCCTGCTTCCCGATCCAGTGGCCACGCTGCATGCCACGGAAAAGCTTGTGGCGGAAGGCTTTCAGGTCCTTTGCTATACCTCCGACGACCCAGTTGCCGCCCGGCGACTGAAAGAAGCCGGCGCCACCAGCGTCATGCCCGCCGGCAGTCCCATCGGATCCGGCCAAGGGATCCTGAACCCCTATAACATTCGCCTCTGCCTGGAGTACCTCAAAGACGGCGATCCCAGTTATCCCGTGATTGTCGATGCCGGTGTCGGCACCGCCAGCGATGTCACGGTCGCCATGGAATTGGGCGTCGACGGCGTATTGCTCAACACCGGGATCGCCCATGCCCGTGATCCTCTGTTGATGGCCAAGGCCATGCGGTGGGGTGTGGCCGCGGGTCGCGCGGCCTACCTGGCCGGACGCATCCCCAAAAAACTTTACGCCACCGCTTCCAGCCCCATCGAGGGCACCATCGCCTGGCAGCCACCCGATCACGGTGAATGATCGTCGGGCATCAGGCGTCCAACGAATTATTGGAAAAGCCTCCATAGCTTGACCGGCGGTGAACCCATCAAGCCGGTGCGTTGTCGAACCGATGCCCCATCGCTGGGCGGGCTTCCAGCATGGCTGACCTGCGATGGCCGATGCCGCCCGATTGCCTGCGGCCGGCGAGAATCGTCCATGGCCGGCATTTGGCCGTGAGAGACAGCGCCGAACGGCGATTTGCCGCCACGGCCAGGCGGTTTTTCCCAACTTGCCTCGCGCAATTCCAAGAAGTGCCCCGCCTCGTTTGCCGGAATCTCTTCGTAAAGCGGGGGCACAAAATCGGGGTCGTCCTCCCGGTTTCGTCGCAGCAACGGATCGCTGGGAGGGCACCACGGACCATACACCACGCGGCCAATATCCTGGCCGGGATCGATCCAGTTGCCCTCGGCATCGAGCCGCATCGTGCCCAGATCGAAATCCAGCGCCCGCCTCAATACCTCGTAGTTTACCCAGACGCTGAGGAAATCGTTCTGCACCGACAGCAAGTCGGAAAGCGCCGAAACCAGATCGCGGGCAGCGGTCGCTCCCAACTCGGTTTGCGTTTCATCGCGAGGCGGCTTGAACAGCCCCTCTTGCGCCAAATCCACCTGATCCAGCGCCACATTGATCGCTTGCCGGCGCAGTTCAAAATTCAATTCATCCAACCGCATCGTCCGCAATTCGTTGCGCAAAACCTGCTCGATGCTGTCGGTAAACGCCATGAAGGACCGCCGGGCCTGCTGATAGTCGATAATCGATTGTCGATAGATATTGCGTTCGGCCAGCCGGGTAAGCGGAGCGTCGAACTCCAGTCCCACTTGCAACCGACCGTTGCTCGATCGCAATCGAAAGGGATTGTCCCCGGTGTTCTGAATGTCGCCATTGAAGACCACGTTCACTTCGCCTTGCAAATTCTTGGCGTTGAACTCAATCAATCGCCAGGCGTCCACCAGACGGCTGCGGGCATTCATCCAATCCAGTCGATTCTCCGCGGCCAATCGAAGAGCTTCGTGTTCGTCCATCTCCACGCGTTTCAGTTCAATTTGCTCCAAAGCCGAACGGGCTTCGATCAACATTAAGTTCGAAGACTGCTGGGCCAACTCATCGAGGGCGTTTTGAACTTCGTCAAGCGTTCCCGTGAGCGGAGCGACAAATTGTTCTAGCAGTTCGCGAACTTCGTGCAGCGGCTGCCGACGCAGTTCTTCCACCGCCGCATGAAACCTTCGCCGCGCCGCTTCGCGGAGATTTTCAGGAGCATTGAGCTGCAAAAACGCCATTTCGCTCGATTGCTGCAGTTCCACCAGCAGCGGGCGCACGCGCTGAAAATATTCCACCAACTGGATATCCACGGCCGGAAGTCGTCGCGACTCTTGCAGCAACAATTGTTCATAACGGGGCCAAGGTTGCTGGCCGCATAGAAATGAATCTGCCAGGCGGACCTGCTCTTGCAGAATACTCAGTCGATTCAGAAATGCCTGCTCGCTAAAAGCCTCTTTGGCCAAATCGTCGCACCGCACTTGCACGTCGCTTTCGGCCAACCGCTTGAGATTGCGTATCCGGGCGTCTTTCGCCGCCAGCAATCCGTCGAACGTGGATTCCACCTGGCCAAACCGCTCGCAACTTTGCTCTTGCAACAAGGGGGCCACGCGCACGGCGTAGGGAAAATTCGCCAATCGATCGAGTTGCTTCAGCAAGCCCTTGGTGGGATCGAGCAAATCGGCCACGGTCTGAAAATCGTCTTGCAGTTGCTTCAGGCTGCCGGGACGCTGCAACTGATAGACGGTGGTCGCCGTGGCCGTCGCCGACCCGCCGAAAACTCCCGTTGCTTCCAGCGCCATCGTGCTCGGATCGAGAAAACGCGCGCGATCCAGCAGTTTCACCGCCAGCCGCGAATCTTCGATCAACCTCGCCAGGCCTCGGGCGCGGCTGCGAATCTCGCGGGACCGCTGATCCAGGTCGGGCTGGGGCGCTTCAAACGGATCATCGTTTCCTGGATTATCCTCATCATCCAGAGCAGGCAGTTCCTCCGCGTCTTCGGGATTGCCGCCTCGATTGCGAGGGTTGATCGGCGGTTCATCCTGGCCCATTCCCGGCGCCTGTAGCTGCGGAATCGGCGCTGCTCCATCGAGATCGATACCCTGTTGATTGACCAGCGCGGCCGACGCCCGCGGCGGTCCCACGGCCATTCGGGCACGCAACAGAAGTGCCCGATTGCGAAGATCCAGGAGATCGGACCGGATCAACTCAAAACGGTCCAGTAAATCGTCGTTGGCCTTCAGGCACAAAACGGGAGGCAAGCCCAACCGGATTTTGAATTGGTCCAGCGTCGACTCGTAGGCCGTCTCCGACGTTTTCAACCGGCTTTCGGCGTTGTACAGCGACTGCCGCGTCAATTGAAGCTGCAACCGATCGATTCGGCCGGCGTCAAAGAACTCTTCCATCAGTCGCAAACTACCGCACAATTGGTCCACATTGTCTTGCTGATAGGAAATTTCGCGCCGATTTTGCAGCAGGCCCAAGTAACCCCCGGCAGACGCCGCTCCCGCTCCGCCTGCAAACCCGCCGCCGCCCGCTGCGCCGCCTACACGGCCAAAACCGCCGCCCACGCCGCTGAAGCCTTCGAGTCCGGCGCCGCCAAACAAACCACCCTGCCGGCTAGGGCCTCCGGTGTTGGCCCGGCCCGCCACAACCTCCAGGTAAAATCCGCGACGATACTGCTCCATAGCGCGGACGTTGTTAAGCAGCGTGCGTTCACTGATGGTCAAACGCTCGAGCACTTGGGCCCGGTTGCCCCAGCGGAGCAACGGCTGCACAAAGTTGAAATTAAAAATGGTGGTCGGCATGTGCATGTTGGGTCCGGCGTATTGCCACACCATGCTGTTGGCAAATCCAACCAGCAATTCGCCGCCTGACGCAAACAACCGCCGCCCTTCCAGGGCCGAGTCGACCTCGAGCAGCGAAGAACCGGGGGGCCGCCCCGAGCGTACGCGACCATCGGCGGTATAAAACACCGAATTGCCGCCGAAAAACTGGCTGTCGAAGCGAAACCGTTCAAAGGAAACGTCTAGTGCCGAAAGGTACAGGTCCTCCAATTGCTCCTGGTAGTCGCGATTGTTGAGCAGCGCCGCCTGCACCGCCGCAGTCTCCTGGTCCAACACCAGGCAGCCCTCGGAATCGCACGGCAAGAACATCGTCCAATAGGGATTTTCCACAAACGGCGTGTGATTGAACTTGCGGTCCCAGGGATAAGCCTTCTTGTTGTCGACCCACTGCATCAATTTGTGGCTCGTGGGATCATCCGGTGGCATGGCCGGATAGTCCACGGGCCATTCGCTGGCGAATCGCGACGCCGGATTGGGATAGATGTTGTAGTCGGGCAAGGCCCAACGGGGGTCGTTTGCTGCCGCCCCGATCAGGTGATAAGCGGCATCGTCAGCCTGCTCGCGATACCAAACGCGCGAGCAACCTGTCGATCCAACCAGGAGCAGCAGGCCCACCAGCGCCATCGACGTCGATCGGCGGCTTCCCCCCAAACCCGAGCCCAACGAAAGGTTGGACCTGAATAAATTCTTCGGTGGCAGCATCATAAGCGGCAAATTCTCGAAAATATGCGTTAGACCTGCGAATCGCAGCAGCCCTGATCCGCCCAATCCCCCTAATCCTCCAGTTCTCGTCGCGCAGCACGGGACGCTGGTTTCACAATTCGGATGGAAAGCGGGGTAGACTTGAGGGGTTTTGTCGATTGCAGGGAGTTTGCCGACTGTAGCGCACAAGTGCCGTCAAATTCATGGCTTGGAGATAACGCCACGCTATTTGGAATTTCTTGACACCCCTTTACCCCCTGCCTATGATCGAGTTGTTATTGTCCACTGCGCAACGCGTTTTGGCGGGCTGCAACTGGCGAGGTAGAACTCGGCAAACAAGGCTGCGGGAACCTTCGGGCAAGGGCGCTGAACCCGGCGGGCGATAACGTGGCTTCGAGGGAGACTCGTCCGCTCGGTTTTGCCTCTCGGCTCGTCAAATTGAATCGCTTATTGTCGCCAATCCATCTCCGGGGAGAGCGTCTGTGATGAATCGATTCAACCGTTGGCGCTCCCTGGGGCCCGTTTCGGCCTGCTCGGTTGTGCGACAAAAACCGGAATTCCGTCGCGCAGCGTGGGTTGATTCCCGCCAGTCGGCTGTGTTGCCACACTCCCCTTGATCGAGATTGCAATTCGAACGGCCCTCAGCCGCACACGCCTAAGGAGGCGGGATGAGCACGTTGAGCAAGGTTCTGCTGGTCATGGTTTGCCTGGCATCGCTGGGCTTCCTCTGGGCTGGGTCGCGCGCGTTAAAAACCTGGACCTCTTACCGCCAGGTGCACGATCGCTATGTGAAAGCGGTCGATGGGGTCGAAAGAAGCATCGTTCAAATTCGTGACGGCAACGATACCGAACCCAGCATCGACGAACTCAAGACCGAACAAGCCATCGTCTATTACGATCGCGGACGGGTTTGGACTGCCTGTTCCCCCCGCGGTTTTGATCCCCAAACCGGGGTGGTCCAGGTGCGCACCGGATTTCCCGATCCGCCAGAAATCCAAGCCAATACTGTCGTCCACGTTTTCGAGGCCAGCGACGACCCCGTGCTGGGCAATCGCCGTTACGTTGGTGAGTTTACCGTTACCGCTGCGGCCCCTCCCGACCCGGGTGGGCAGGCCCCCAACATCACATTGGAATGGCTGCATAAATTCACCATCGCCGATGTCCAGCGCCAAGTGCAGCGAATTCAAGGCGTCAACACTGCCGGCTTGCAAGCAGCCGTGGGGGCAGGAAATCTTAACCAACTCAATACCGAAATCAGCAACCTGCTCACCGGCCTGCAAAACAACCCTCAACTCACTCCCGATCAAAAAATCACCGCTCATTTTGAGCTGGGACAATTGGCATTCATGGTTCGCGAAATCCAACGCGTTGCCAACAGTACGGCCCCGTGGAGTTTGTACGAAGTTATGCCCGGCGATTCCTTCGAGCGGTTTGCTGAAATCCCCCCAGACGAAGTGCAAGGCAGTTTCCCGGCCCCCGATACTTCCATGATGACCGTCGAGGAGCAGCAACTGCTGACCACGATTCGCGACCTCTCCCATCGCCAATACGTCAACCACGGTCAACCGGCCGGTGATGAAGATCCCAAGGAAGAGGTTCTGGTTCGAGTGCGGTTCAAGAAGAACTTCGGCGATCCGGGCGTCGACCAGCAAGCACTGGCCCAGTTGCACATCCTCGATTACAGCCGAGAAGCCGATCCGGTCCGCAGGGCCGACGCCACGCGTCTGGTTGCGGAGGGTCAGGAAGCCTGGGTGTCGGCCGAAGTGGTCGACGAATTGAAGAACTTGGGACTGGTCGACGAACTCGAGCGACGCTACCAGCGGCCCCGGCGGGACTATACCCAACTCTTCAACGAGTTTTACCGTGCCTCCCCGGTACTCGACGATAAGTTCCGCGCCGTCGTGGCAGACCGCGATCGAACCAACGCCGCTGCCGCCCTGGCCGAGGCCCACAATGTCAAGCTCCAACAGCTCGAACAGGAATTGACGGCGGAACGCGATCGGTTGGTCCAGGAAGAAATGGTGGTTGCCGCGCATGTTGCCGAGTTGGAGCAGCAAACCGCTGCCATCCAACAGCATATCGACGCGCTTGAACGCCAGAATCAGGAATGGACCGCGAAGCTGGCTGAAGAGCAAATCAAGCTCCAACGCCGCATCGAGGCCGCCGCATCGGCCCAGGCATCTTCACCCTGACGACGCGCTTGTTGTTCGTTCCTCCCACCAATCTCGTACGCCCGGCCGCAAAGCGATAAGTTTCAGGCCGTCTTCAACGGTGTTTGAGCAACGCTCGGCACTCGGCGAAAAACCGGTGGTAGTCGTCGCGACGATAATCGGGAAAGGTCCAGGGCCATGGTTGCCAGGCGCCGCCTCGATAGCTGAGCGTCACCTCGGCAAAGATCCCCTGGTTCAAGTAGATCCGATGCGCGTGATCCTTGGTCGATGCCAATACCAGCTTTGCCAAGGTGAGGTATCCGGGGTCGAGATTCAAGGGTCGGGAATCCTCCCCGCCAAACAATGCGGCAAACTCCTCTTCCCACCGGTTAGTGTCGCGTTTGATCTGCGGCAATCGTTCGAGCTCGACAAGCTGCCGAAAAACCAGGAATTGCTTCCGCAGCCCGGCCCCCATGGTCGGCTCGTAGTACGTGGTTTCTTCAAAGCGAAACCGCTCGCTCGCGGCGGCAATCGGTCCAAAAGCCAATTCCGCCCGTTGGCGCGCCCAATCCAACGCGGATTCGTGCCGACTAAAAGCGGCCAGAATCAACAGGCTTGGCGAGTGCGGACGAATTTCCCCCACGCTAACGCTCGCTCATGAAAAATCTTGCTTGATGGGTCCTGGCTTGGCTCGAAACAGTGCGGCATCATCGGGGCTTGGGGTCGCACTCAACCACCAGGTTCGCGGCCGCTTGATGGCCCAGCGTCGCCAGGTGCGATCCCAATTGAACCGTCACGATACCTGCTTCCGCTCGATTGGCGACCACGGTTCCGCTCGCACCCAGGTCTAGCCGCGATTCACTCAGAAATCGCAAAAAATCGGAAGACTGTTGCATCACACGCACCAAACGAAACTTGCAGCCCACGGGACAATCGGAGAGCAGTTCTCCTTCGGGGCTAGCCAGGCTGCCATCGGCTTTGGGGATGGGGTCTCCATGGGGATCCACCTCGGGAAAGCCGAGGAAAGCGTCAATGCGATCGATCAGTGTCTCGCTGACGGCGTGTTCCAGGTGCTCGGCTTCTTCATGAACTTCATCCCAAGTCAACCCGAGCGTCTTGGCCAGAAACAACTCGATAAGCCGATGCCGGCGAAGGACGCGAAGCGCCAGGCGTGTTCCAACCGGCGTCAGACTTACCCCCTCGTAGGGGGTGTATGTCGCCAAGCCGTTTTCCCCCAGCGTTTTCAGCATGCTGGTCACCGTGCTTGGCGAAACCCCCAGCGCCGCGGCCAACTTGCCTGTTGCCGCCTGCGATGTTTGCTCATCGGCGCATAGTTGAAATATCGCCTTGAGGTAGTTCTCAACAGTCAGACTCGGCAACTTCCCGGCTCCCTCCTCGGGCGCCGCCCCCCGCTGTGGAGCGTCTCAGGTGCCTCGGGGCGTTGGAGGCAGGCGGGACGCCGATTGGATTTTTGATTCTAAGGACTCCCTTCCCCCTCGGCAAACCCTTCGCGGGCGTACCGCAAAGGTGACTGCCTTGATCGTTGAGGCACCGTGAGAATTGGCCGTGAGGTTAACGCAAAAAAGGAAACGGCTCCTCGGTGGCGACCGAGAAGCCGTTTCGCTCGCAAAGGAGATCGATCCGCTTTCGCGGCTCGATGCCTTTTAGCTTAGTGGCAGCAGCTCGGGGCGCAACCACAGCTGGGTTCGCAGCCACAGCTCGGTTCGCAGCAGCTCGAGGTGCAGCAGCGTTTCTTGCAGGCGAACATGCCACGCAAGCGAGAAAACAGACCGCAGCGCTTCTTGCAGCAGCTGGATTCGCAGCCGCAGCTGGGCTCACAGCAATCCGAGGCGCAGCCGCAGCTCGGCTCGCAGCAGTTCGAAGCGCAGCCACAGCTCGGCTCGCAGCAGTTCGAAGCGCAGCCACAGCTCGGCTCACAGCAGCTCGAAGCACAAGGCGAACAGCAGTTCTTGCGGAACAGCCCCGCTTCCGCGCCGCTGGTGCTGAGGGCGAGGAAGGCGAGGGCCAACAAAGCGGGCAGACAAATGCGTTTGGCCATGAGGAGGACTCCTTAGGGAAAATAGACTGGGTAGCGTGAGAAAGCTTGGACGCCACAAGGAGGTATCGTCACCACCGCCCAGTTTCTTCAAATACCCGAAGTTATTTCACCCAATTTCTCCACCCATCCACAACGCACGATGCCGGGCAGAACGATTACGCCAATTTTCACTATCCGCTCGTTCTGAATACACTGCCAAAAGGGGGGCAAATTCCCAACTCGATGACTGCGGAACCGTCCACCTGCGACACTTCTGGCAGGTGGTCAAGAGAAGATAGACGGGCGGGTACAAAGCCCCGTCCGTTCACGGCAAATTGAACAACCTGGTTGCTGCCCTGGGGGTCTGGCCTGCTCGGTTCCGCAAATTCAGGTTCGGTATGCCTCGCTACTGCCGTGCATAACCTTCCAGAATTCGACCAATCCAGAATGCACTCACACCGGCCACCAACATCGTGAGCATTTGGCCGACACTGACCAATGGGCGACCGCCCGGGCCATTGATAAGCTGCAACACAATCGCCAGCGGTGGCAGCACCAGACCAATTATTTGCAACAAGCGACCGAAGGGGCGCATGAGTCTGTCGGTCTCACAGTGGATAGGACATACGCGTTGGCCACACTGGCCATCTTGCCAAGCGTGCCATCTTACCAGCACCCCGGCTTCAGGGGCAGTAGGGAGAAAACACGGAGCGGCAACGGTTGTGCCGGCAAAATCGGGTTCCTTGTTGCCGGCAGCGTGAAAGCATTGCTGCGCCTCTGGTGTCACTTGCGTTGCATCACTAGTGCCAACGGGTACGGCAGGAAAGACTACTTGAGCCTGGGTTCAGAGTATAAGTCCCTCGCCAATCCATCATTGCCATCTTCGGAAAAGTTTGCGCGGGTTCCACTCGCCTCCGGTCATGGTATGGGCCGATAAGAGAGATTGTTTCGGTGGATTCGGCTGCGCGCAGGTTTACTGCCTGACGTTGCGCCAGCTTGAAACCACTCCTTCTTTCCTCCATGGAAGGGCCGAATCCTATGACCGTACGGCGATGGCTGTCGGCGTTGCTGCTGCAACTGGGGCTGGTATTGGTGGCGCTGGATGGGAAGCTGCTGGCAGATCCGCCAGCGGTGATTGCGCCGCTACGGACCATTCAGGTTCCACGCGATCCAGCACAGGCCGAAGCGCCGGTGATTTCCGCGATTGCACTCAGCCCCGATGGCAGCCAAATCGCCGGCGGTGGCGATGACCATTATGTTCGCGTCTGGCAAACGGCCGACGGTACGCTCACCAAGGTTCTCCGCGGCCACCAGGATTGGGTCCGGAGTGTTTCTTTCAGCCGTGACGGCCGCACACTGATCTCCGCTGGCGAAGACCGGACCATTCTGTTTTGGGATGTGCAAGCCGGCGTGCAGTCGCGAATGCTTACGCTAAACACCCCCGCCATTTACGCGGCTCGATTCGACCCCCAAGGTCAATCCTTCGGCGTGGTGGGGTTCACTCCCAAGCTCAGCATCTATCGCACCGAAGGTGAATTGGCGGCCGAATTTGATTGTCCTTGCCGCGACATGCGCGCCTTGGCGTTTTCTCCCGACGGACAACTGCTGGCCGCGGCCGGTCAAGATGGCCGCCTGGCAATCTGGGATCTCGCCTCGGGCCGCCAACTGCACCTCATTCAGGCCGATCGCCGCCGCGTGCGCGCCGTGGAGTTCTCGCCCGACAGCAGCAAGATTGCGACGGGAGGCGAAGGGTTGAACGTGGTGGTGTGGGACGTGCAGACCGGCCAGCCACTGTACACCCTGCCTAGTCGCCCCGGCAAAGTTCTCAGCATGTTGTTCCTGGACGGTGAGCGGTTGGCCACCGGCGGCACCGACAACGTGGTGCGGGTTTGGGATATTCGCGAGCAAAGCGAAACCATGCGGCTCGTCGGTCACACCGGCACGGTCACATCGCTGGCGCTCGATAACGCCCGCAATATTTTGGTAAGCGGAAGTTACGATACCTCGATCATGTTTTGGGATTTGAATCGTCGCGGCGCCGGCAATACCGCCACGGTGCCGGGCCTGCCACCTCGATAGCGTTCAACATCAAGAATGGATTGTTTGCCCGGCGAACGGTTACCGCATTTGGAGCGGACACCGCGGTCGGCCCGGCAACGGCACCGCGGGTGCTGACTGCCGGATGCACTTCATCAATAAGATACTTACAGCGCCTGACTGCACTGGGCGTCGTCGCCGGTTTTTCCGTCACAGGCGGCAACACAGCCAAGTCAGATTCGAACCACTTAACGAACACGGAGGTTCAACGTGGGCTGGTTTCGCAAGCCGGATCGTCCAGAAATCGCTCGCCGCAAGGGCTCCCGCACTACCCGAGTCTGCCGCTTTGAGCAGATGGAAGCCCGGTTGATGCTCTCGGCCGATCCCATTTACATTGGCGCCGTGTTCACCGAAACGTCGTCGACCAGTCTCGAATCCGAGGGCGACCGATTTGAAATTTCTTGGGTCGGAGGCGCCAACGGAACTCAGCTTACGCAGTTGCAGATCTCCGGCGACATCAACCAGAATGGCATCCTCGACAATGGCGACGTGTTCTTCGACATCGACGGCAGCAACCCCGGTGTGGGGCCGTTTTTCCCCTTCACCATTGCCAACGATTCCGACATCAAGGCCCAGGACATCACCTGGTCGCTCTCTCCCGATAAGACCACGCTCATTCTCACCATCAGTGGCTGGGATGCCGGCGAGAAATTGATCTTCGAAATCGACGCCGACGAATTGGACAACGCGCCCAACTCCCTGGTCGACGGAGCGGAATTCCAGGGCTCGATTCTCACCGCCACCTGGATCGATACCAACGGCCATCACGAGGTCATCACCGGCAGCGGCATCTTTTTCGACAACTACGATCACCTGATTGCTTCTGGTGTCAATGTTCCGCGCGATAGCGATCTGCCGCCAAGCGAAGGAACCCACGAACGGACCGCGGGGACCGGCTTCAGCGTGCAACAAGAAGTGCGGCCGTTCACAATCTCGGGACGTGTGTACCACGACGTCAATCTCAATGGGCAGTACAACGGCGGAGCCGAAACCGGCATCGCCAATGTGGAGCTTTCCCTCTGGCTGTGGAACGAAAACACTTCCACCTGGCAAGACACCGGACATCGGGCAACCACCGACGCCAACGGCGACTTCAGCTTCACGCACAATGTCCCTGGCCAATACCGTATTTTCGAGACGCAGCCCAGCGGTTATTTCAGCACCGGGGCCACCGCCGGAACCGGCGGTAATTTCGAGTCGTTCGACGCCATTGCCAACATCACGCTATTGGGCGGCGAGCACAGCACGGGACACCTGTTTGGCGAAGCCTTGCCGGGCGCCCTGAGCGGGCACGTCTACCACGACGCCAACAACGACGGAATTCGCGGCGTGGGCGAAACGGGCATCGGCGGCGTCACCATTCAAGTCGATCCTCTCGACCCGTCAGCCGGAGGTCCGCTTTACACAATCACCAACCCCGATGGCAGTTGGTCGATCGGCGGTCTCGATCCCACGCTGTCGTATCGCATCACCGAAATTCATCCTGCCTCGCCCTGGATCGACGGCAAAGACGCCGTGGGTTCTCTCGGAGGTGTCCTGGAGAGTTCGGACACCATCACCCAGGTGGCTTTTACCGCCAGCGGACAGCAAGGTGTCAACTACAACTTTGGCGAATTGCTGCCGGGGTCGATTAGCGGCAGGGTGTTCGCCGATCCCAACAACAACGTGGTCTTCGATTCCGGCGACACTCCCCTGGCCGGTGTCGTGCTCGAATTGCTCGATGCCAACGGAAACCCCACCGGAACTACCACCACCACCGATGCCAATGGCTTCTACACCTTCACCGGTCTCACTCCGGGGGTGGCGTACGGAATCCGTGAGATTCAGCCGGCCGGATACTTCGACGGCAACGAAGTGGCAGGCACCGCCGGTGGCTCAGTCACCGCCAACGACACCATCCGCGGCGTTGTGCTGGCCTCGGACCAGCATGCCACCGGTTACGATTTCGGCGAATTGCCCCCGGCTAGCCTGACCGGCTATGTTTATGGCGACATGAACAACAACGGCGTCAAGGATGGCAGCGAGTCGGGGCTGGCCAACGTGCAGATGGAACTCCTCGACGCCCAGGGCAACGGGTTAGGAATCTTTGCCATCACGGACGCCAATGGCAGGTACACGTTCACGCACCTGCAGCCAGGCGTCTATGGAGTACGCCAAGTGACCCAGCCGACTGGCTGGTTCGATGGCCTGGAAAGTGTCGGCAACGCTGGGGGCACCGCGAACAACCCCGGCGACAGCATCACCAGCATTCAGTTGCCGCCGGGCACCGACGCGGTGCAATACAACTTTGGCGAGTTGCCGCCGGCTTCGTTCGCGGGCGTTGTTTATGTCGACGCCAACAACAACGGAATTCTCGACGGCGGTGAACAACGCCTCGCGGGTGTCGTCATGGAATTGCTCGACGCCAGCGGCAATCCCACCGGCACCACCACCGTGACTGATTCGCAGGGCCGATATTCCTTTGGCGGACTAGCCCACGGCATCTATGGCGTGCGCCAAGTGGCGCAGCCCGCCGGTTACTTCGACGGCCTGGAAAGCGTGGGCTCCGCGGGGGGCGTCGCCGACAACCCAGGCGATCGAATCACGCAAATTTCGCTCGCGGTTGGTCAAGACGCGGTCAATTACAACTTTGGCGAGTTGCCGCCGGGGAGCATTTCCGGGTACGTCTTCCGGGACGAAAACGGCGATTGTTACTTTGATCCGGGCGAATTGGGCATTGCCGGCGTGATGATTGAGCTGCTCGACGCCAATGGCAACGTACTCCAAACCACCTACACTCTGGCCGATGGTTCGTACCGGTTCGACAACCTGGCCCCGGGCGTCTACGGCGTGCGCGAAACCCAGCCCGTCGGCTACTTCGACGGCGGCGATCGCGCCGGATCGGCGGGCGGATTCGCCCACAATCCTGGCGACCTGATCACCGATATCAACCTGGCCGCCGGTCAGCACGCGGTGGACTACACGTTCTGCGAGAAGGGTCCGAGCAGCATATCGGGCTATGTGTTCCAGGACGGCGCGGCCGTGCAATACCCGGCCGGACAAGTGCCCTCCCTGCCCCAACTCCAGGCGCAGCGAAACGGACAATTTACGCCCGACGACACCCCCCTGGCCGGCGTGCGGTTATTCCTGGCCGATGGCAACGGCAACTTCCTCCGCGACAGCAATGGCAACGTCATTTCGACGGTCACCAATGCGGCGGGTTATTACAGCTTTACGGGCTTGGCGCCCGGCGTGTACACGGTGTTTCAGGAGCAACCCCAAGGCTACTACGACGGCATCGACACTCCCGGCACAACCGGCGGCGTGGCGGCAAACTTCGGCAACGAAGGACACCCGGGGCTGGCCGGAATCAATCACGGCTACAACGCCATCGCCCAAATCACGTTACTGGGAACGCAGAATTCTCAGTTCAACAACTTCAGTGAAATCGCCGCGGTGCCCGAAGTGCCTCCGCCTCCCCCGCCGCCGATTCCACCGATTCTGCCGCCGGAAGTGCAGTTCCCGCCGCCCCCCACTCCGCAGCAGCCTGCCTTTCTGCAACAGGGTCCGCTACTGCTGGGGCAGCAGGTGGCGCCGGTGCCTTACCAAAACATTGACCTGTACTTTGGCAGCAGCGGTCAGGCTACACCCACCGCTTACAGTTGGCACCTGAGCGTGATCAATGCCGGCAATCCGCGCGGCAACTCTCGCGAGAACGGCTCGCTGGTGTCGGTTGCCGAAGCGCGTCTCGACGTCTTCACGTCCGCGCACAAGCAAGACATGAAGAATGGCTACTTCGTCATCCCCAAAGAGGGTCCCGGCGAAGATGACGTCTTCAACTTTGGTCTCGAAGGCGCCATCCCCATTGCGGGCGACTTCAATGGCGACGGCAAAGCCGAAGTGGGCGTGTTCTACGCCGGCAACTGGTACATCGACCTCAACGGCAACGGCGTTTGGGACGACGGCGACTTGTGGGCCAAGCTGGGCGAAGCCGGCGATCGGCCGGTAGTGGGCGATTGGGACGGCGACGGCAAAGCCGACATCGGCATCTTCGGACCCGAGTGGCCCGAGGACCATCGCGTGGTGATGTCCGAACCAGGTTTGCCCGACCGGCAAAACTACACGTCCGGGGCTCGCAAGAACATGCCGCCGAGGGCGTATGAAACGAGCTTGGGACAACGCACCATCAAGCGCACCGCGACCGGCGAACTTCGCACCGATGTCATCGATCACGTGTTCTATTACGGTGGCAAGAACGACCATCCCGTCGTGGGTGACTGGAACGGCGACGGCGTGGACACCATCGGCGTGTTCATGAACGGCACCTGGATTCTCGATGACAACGGCGATGGTCGTTGGCTGCCAGGTGAAACCATGGTGGAGTTTGGCCAGGCGGGCGATATTCCCGTCGTCGGCGATTTCAACGGCGACGGCGTCGATCAACTGGGCGTGTTCCGCGACGGCAAGTGGATCATCGACTCCAACGGAAATCACACCATCGATGCGGAAGACCTGGTCATTGAGTTTGGTCAAGCGGGCGATATCCCCATCGTTGGAGATTGGAGCGGGGACGGCATCGATGAAGTGGGCGTCTATCGCCAGGGCGTGATCCAAAAGCCGGAGCTCTAAACACTCCGGCCGGTCCCCGCTTCTGGGAAAGAAGCGGGGACTCCCGACAGATTGCCCGAAGGTACTGACGTGTCACGGATGCCAGTTCGCGGCTTTGCGTCTGCCAAACCATACCCAGGTGATTGGGGGTTTTGGCCTCGTAGACCAGGCAGCAACTAGGATGCGCCAGGGGCAATCCCCTATGTGCCGGGCTGCCCCTGTATTTCGCAGCCTGGTCGCGCCGATAATCTCAGCAGCCCGCTGCGGGATCATTCCTGCGATTTTTCTTTCTTTATCCTGGGCGAAAGCACAGACACCTGCATCATGACGTCGCAACGCCGCTTATGGTCAACCCCGACCTTTGGCACCGAGCCACTCGTACCGTTTGGCCGAGGTGTTCGTCTCCAATCTGGCGTCATGGCGAATACTAGCGGATAGTCGCTTGCGGGTTGCCTCCCCCCCCAGAAATCGTCACTCGCGGATGACAAAAGAATTAGCGAGCAATACAAGCTTTATGACTTTCCGCGCTCGACGCCTTTTCGGCGGTGGCGGTTGCCGCATAGAATCAATCGTGGCGGCTCTCCACGGTCTGACCGAAATACCTGCCCCGTTTCGGCTGACTGCGCTTGCGTGTTTCTGCCCAACGCGCATGCCTGGAGAGCCGCCATTTATATGGCGCGATTATAATGCCCTCGCCCTATGAACTGGCGGCGTGCTGCTGCCGGCCCACATCGAGGATGGCCTCCGCATCCAGCACATATTCGGTGCCGGTGAAAAGCTGTCGGATGCAGGCTTTGTGGATTTTCATCTTGAGCCGTCCCACGCCCAGCGCGCCGTAGACTATGACGCCGCTGGCCGAAGTTGCGTGATCGGTTGGCCGAACGCCTTCCAATCCAACTGGGGGAACCGCGTTCAGATCGATCGCCACCTTGAGTGCCTCGGCTCGTTCACGGGATGCGGCCGAAAGCAATTCGACGCCCGCCGCGCCGGCAGCGATCACCACATTCACCCCCTCAAGTGCTGCTTCGGTCGCCTCGGACGAATCCGTGGCCCACGGCTCCAGCTTGGTGCCGGGAACCGCGGCCGCAATGGTTTCGCAAGTCTGCGCCGCGCGGGCAGCGCTGCGAGAAGCCAACCGAACTCGGGCTCCTTCGCCCGCCAGCAACCTGGCCACGCGCTGACCCACAGGCCCTGTGCCACCGAGCACCAAGGCGTGCATCTCTTGTGCGGGAACATGCCGCATTGCGCACAATGCTGCGGCCGCGGCGGTGGTGTTGGCTCCGTTGGCGTCCATCATCACCGACACCCGCGGACCAAAAAACGTTTTCTCTACCGCGGCCAACAAGGCTTCGCCGGCAGCGACGTCGGCGCCGCCGATAAAGATCGCGGTGTTCTTCAGATCGCTTCCCCCTCGCGTGAATATCGCGCCGTATACCAGATCGCGCACGTTTTCCGGCGTCACGCTGCCGTGCCGAAAAAGGTGATCCACCTCGGCGTCGATGGCCACAACCGCGTCGAATACGCTCGGTTGCTGGTCGCAATCGAGTTGCAAGAGAATCTTGGGTTTGCTCACGGGTTGAACTCTCAATCTGGAAGGGGCTGCCGCCGGACGACGCTGCGCAAAAAGGGAAAAGCCTTTGACTTCGTCACGGGGGTGCGGCTCGACCACAGCGGGCAACAAATGTTAGTCGATAATATACCAGGCAGCACGACGTGGACGGCTGCGAGTTCGAGACCCAACATCTCAATTTCCAGGCCCCCCGTGTTCGAGCACGGGTTGTTTGCCCTGGGTAACCAGCAGCCTCGGCACCCAGAGGCGATTTCTTCGTGAATTTCGACAAGATCCACACGACCTCCGCAAGGCTGGATTTTTTGCTCCCGGAATTTCGATACCACCACTGAGGAAGCCTGCCGATCCCGAATGGCTTCGGTGGGACGCGCGGCGGCGACTTCGAATGGAGAGTACGACGCGCGAGCGCTGTTTACTCCCCGAAGCCATGTTTCCGCTGATGTCGTCCTGGCAGCGATGCCAGGTTTCGCTCCCAGCGTGGAGGACGCAACCATGAAACTGAATCGCAACCACTACTTCCTCATGGGACTGGTCATTCTGTTCCTGGGATTGCAGTTTCGCATGGTCGAATCGGTTGTGCTCAATCAGCCGACCTCCGAATTCCTGGCGCAACGGTTGGGAACGCCCCAAGAAAATGCCACCTTCCGGCTGACTTCGCTCATGGGCAAAGCCAATACACCGCTTCGCACGATCACGCCGCCCCGCTGGATTGGCTGGGCCCTGGTTTCCGCGGGCGCCGTGTTGGTCTTGCACGCCTTGGCGATGAAAAAGCCCGAAGGCGCAGGTTGATGGAAAGTGCGGAAATGTTCCGCCGAGCGTTCCCCTCCCCGTCTTTACAGGTAGTTTTCCAGGGGCCGCGCCAAATGGCGAAAACGGTGGGTGGGCAGCGCCACCGTATCCCACTTGGGCGAAATCTGCCTTGCCTCTTGAGCGTATTCGCTCAGGCGAATCGCAATGAAGCCGTATCGCTGCTGCCGGAACACAAACAGCGCCTCTTCCGGCAATGGAGCGCGGTCCCCCACCACGCAGTAGGCAAACACGAACAGCCCGCTGAATCCCTCGCCGAACAGCGACTCCCATTGCGCAAGGCTGACCAGATCGTCGCGAGTCGACCAGTTCTTCCAGTACTGCCGCTGCTCGCCGGACGGGAACAACCGGCCTTTGACATCGACCAGCCAGCGGCTGCCGCCCGATGCCGAGACAATGAAGTCCAGGCTCTTCAGCGAATCGCCCCCCATCAAAGCGCGACGGGTTTCGTCGACCGCGACGTAGGGTACCTGCCGCTCCCGCAGAAACGCCTCGAACGCCGCTTCGTAGTGGTTGTCGCGATTGGCCATGACAACTCCGCTTGGAGCGGGATGGGAAATGGAGCCGCCGGATCACCCCGCAGGACTGGCGCTGGCGATGGCCCGTACGGTTCGCGCCACGGCCGCAGGATCGTCGAGCGGAACCGCGGTTTGCGATCGCTGCGATAGATCCTTGAGCAAACCTTGCCCAGCTTGGAATTCGTCGCCACCGATCACCAGCGCGAACCGATAACCGCGTTTGTCGGCATATTTCAACTGAACGCCAAGTTTGCGCGGCTCAGGGTACACCTCCACGCCCAGGCCTTGGGCGCGCAACTCGTGTGCGAGCCGCAGATAATCGCCGAGGTGTTCCGATTCAAAATAAGGTATGAACAATTCCGCGGGCGTCGAAATTCTTTCAATTCGTCCCAGTTCTTCCATGGCGGCCAGCAAGCGATCCAAGCCGAGCGACGCGCCCACGCCCGGCAATTCTTGTCGGGTGTACACCCCAGCCAGGTTGTCGTAGCGACCGCCCGAGCAAATGCTGCCAATCCCTGGCAATTCGCCAAGAAACGTCTCGTAGATGGTGCCGGTATAGTAATCGAGACCGCGCGCGATGGAGACATCGAGCCGCAAGTGGTCGGCCGAAATGCCCGCGGCGGCCGTTTGACGCAACAGTTCGGCCAGGTTGGCCACTCCCTGCTCGCCCAATTCGTTTCCGGCAACCAGCGGCTCGAGTTGTCGCAGTATTTCGTCATTGCTTCCCGACAGCGACGCCATCCGGAGCACTTCGGCCGCTTGTTCGGGCGTGGCCCCGGCCGCGGCGCACATTTCGGCTTCAACCTTCTCGGGGCCCACCTTGCCGAGTTTGTCGAGGGCTCGGAGGATTTCGGTGGACTTTTGGGCCAGACCCAGCCGGGACAACAGGCCGTTCAGAACCTGTCGGTTGTTCACCCGAATGGTGAACTGGTCAAAACCGATCGCGCGGACGAGGTCGTGAATCACCAGCGCCGTTTCGATGTCGGCAACCAGCGACTGCGTGCCGATGGTATCGAAATCGCACTGCATGAACTCCCGATACCGACCGCGCTGCGTGTTTTCTCCCCGCCACACGCTGGCCATATGGTAGCGTTTGAAGGGCGTTCCCAAGGCGCCGATATGTTGCGCCGCGAATCTCGCGAAGGGCACGGTGAGATCGAACCGCAGACCCACCATCCTGCCGCCGGGATCTTCAAACTTGTAAAGCTGCTTGTCGGTTTCCTGGCTCCCCTTTCCGAGCAGCACGTCCAAATACTCCAGGGCCGGCGTGTCGATGGGAGCAAACCCGTAACTGCGATAAACCCGGCGGGCCGTTTCCAGCATGCGCTCACGGGGCAACATCGCCTCGGGCGGGTAATCGCGAAATCCCTTCAGTGTTCTGGCTTCGATCAAGCCGCTCATGCCATGCTCGGTGAATGGTTTCAGGTAAAACTAACGTTGCCGCAATACCGCGACGCCGTGTCGAACCCTACGGGCTACACGGCCGTTTTCGGCGAATACACGTACAGAAACAAGGGCAACGTCAAGACTTCTTGGTTCTTGCCGCCTTGCACGACTGAAAACCGCGAGATGCCCTTGGAATTCGCTGCCTGCTTCCGGCGCCGCTGTGCTACGTCAATATCGGCAGCAACTCGGGAGGCTGGCTGCGCGGCTGGCGCAAATCGGGATGCATCGCCTCGATAAATTCCGTTATTTGCTCCGGCGTTTCAAAGTACCGATCGTAGACCCACGTTTCATCATACTCGCAATTTTCGGTCGAATAGTCGCGACAAATCTGCGGACGCGTGTAGTAAATGCCGCAGCGGTTGTCGGGCAGTAAATGCTTGCAGGTGGTATGCACCAGCAAATACCAGGTGTCGTCCTCGGTGAAAACCGTCGCTCCGTCATGGAGCAGATACCAGCGAATGTAGTCAAAATCCTGCCGCGTGGTGGGGGTATCGATCGGCAAGGCAAAGTACTTGCAGCATTTTGCCGTGCAGTAAGCACAAAGATGTTCGCCTGGCGGAAGATGTTCGCGCTGCATGCGATGCTCGTTCATCGGTGACTGCAAACCTCGACAAATGACCATGAGGGGAGATCGGCACAACTCAAAATGCCCGTCGACTCCCTACCACGCACATGAGTTTGCCGTCTGCCCCGTGCCATTGGCAACCCTGCAAACCAGGAAATTAATCTGCGGGGGCCACGGCCGGCGGGGCAGGGGCACCCCAGCGGAGCAGCAATTTTCCCGGCCTCTATTAACCGTCAGCCAGCAGAATTTCTCCCTTTCCGACCGATACCAGGTCCCCGTGGTACAGGGTAACGGCCCGATCGAATGCTCGGTCGGGCACGGCGAACCCCTGCCGGCACAGATCCAACAGGGTAAACCGCAGAAAACCGGGCTGAAACCGGCAGCCGGCCCGAAACGTGGGGAGCAATTTCGGCGGTTGCTCGCCGAACAAGCCAATGGTGCCGCGACGCATTCCGGCTCCTGGCCGAATTCCGCACTCGCCAAAAATATAAATACTTCCAGCGATGAGGTTGAAACCCGCGCAATCGCCGGCATTTCCTCCAACAACCAAGGTGCCGCGACGCATGGTATGGCCGGCTTCGTTGCCCACGCTGCCTCCGATCCAGATGGTGCCTCGGGTCATTCCCCGGCGACTCCCCCGGTACGCCGCGCCCACGAGATGCCCCGCATCGCCGGCCACGTGAATCAAACCCCCATGCATTTCGCCGCCGACCCAGTCGCCAGCGTTTCCCGTCACACGAATTTCGCCGCCGGTCATTTCGCTACCCAAGTGTCTGCCGGCATGACCCTCGACGGTGATCCGACCGCTATTCATTCCGGCGCCGATCCAATGCACGCCGCGGCAATCTCCCTCGATGCGGATATCGCCCGAGGACGGATCGCCAGAAACGCTGAAAAACTCGGCCAGCGGTTCCTGGCGATTGCCGTGAAACAACGCAAACCGCTCAATGGCAGCCACGGACTGCGACCGTGTCCAGTCGGGCGTAAGCCCTTCCACCTCCACCGGAATGCTGGTTTCGCCTTTGTACTTGAGCAACAACGTCATGCGCAGCCTGCGTTTCAAAGCGGGAACGACTAGAGGCAAGAGCCCGAAGTATAGAAGCCGATACGCCAGGATAAAAGCCAAAGGCCGGTCCGGCGAGCACGTGACACTTCGGCGTTGACTTCCGTTTGTGGAGACTGCGGCAATTCCGATGGGGGAACGTAAACGTTCCGCTTGGAGGGACCTTCTTGGTTGCCATCCATCCCAATATGGTTGCGCGGCTCACGCCACGTTGGTCCAGTGCCGTTCCAGAGCCGCCAGCAGCGGGTCAATGGTGAATTGCTGGATGGAATGCGGCGGAGCCCAGCGAAGCCATTCAAACCCTTGATGCTCGGTGGGGTTAATCTCCACGTCATCGGCCACGCGGCCAAGAAAAACCACCAGCGTTTTTTCTACCTGCTGGTAGTCGAACCGCTTGTAGCGAGGGTAATACACCTCTTTGAAGCAGAAGTCCGGATCGATCTCGATAGCTGGCGCGGCGATGCCGGTTTCTTCCTCGGTCTCGCGCAGGGCACACGTCAATTCGTCCTCGCCAGGTTCCACGTGCCCTTTAGGAATATCCCAGCGGTCGGCATGCCTCATCAGCAGCACTTGCCGCTCCGGTTGTTCCTTGTACAGCAGCACGCCACACGCTTTGACCTGAGGCAGCTTGGCTTGCGTCATCGATGCACACCTGAAATTTCTTGGACTCCCGATGCGGGGAAGCGCCATGGCAATCGCCCGGTGCCTGAACCCCGGAAAGCACTACCCATCGCGATTCACGCAAGGCCCCCCGCTTCACCGCCTCAGCCACGAGCGACCAGATTGCGATGCACGCGCAGTTCGCCATCACGGCGCACGAGTATCCCCGCCAGGCTGCCATCGGGCGCGAGCCCCGCGACCTCCTGGCCGATTTCAACCTGTAAATCGTGACAACGCTCCACGTCGAGGGCAAGGCCGCACGCCACCCGAGCGACTTGAGCTTCGGTGAGTTGGCACTCGGGCAAGCCCCACGCGGCCATGCGAGCGGGCAACAACGACTGCCGCCAGGAATCGGTGGTGAGGTTATCGAGTCGGATGGCATCTGGTGCCAGAAATGGCCCAATCGCCGTGCGTTCCAGAGCCGACATCACCGCCGCGGTGCCTAAACTAGCCGCGATATCACGAGCCAGCGATCGGACATAGGTGCCAGAACTGCATTCAATATCCAACCGCATTTCCGGATAGTTGTACGAAACCAACCGCAACGCATGGATCGTCACCGGGCGAGCCGCCAACTCTACCTCTTTTCCCTGGCGGGCCAGTTCATACGCCCGGCGGCCAGCCACCTTCAACGCCGAAAACACGGGCGGACGCTGCAGGATGGAACCTCGAAATGGCGCCAGTGCCGCTTCCAACTGCTCTGCAACAGGTTGAGGTGCGTCGTCCAGCACTTCGACTTCACCTTCGACATCCTCAGTGGGACTGCTCCGTCCCAGCAAGAACGTGCCCAGGTAGCGTTTGGGCAACCGCTGCACATATTCGATGAGGCGAGTAGCAGGTCCTACACAAACGATGAGCACGCCGGTGGCCAGAGGGTCCAGGGTCCCAGCATGCCCTGCCTTGGCGGGAACAACCAGTCGCTGCACATGGTCGACCACGCGCCGCGATGAAATTCCCGGAGGTTTATACACGTTGAACAGCCCGCACGCCCGAGCGGGGCCTTTCCCAGAAATATCAGCAGCATCGACCATGAGTCTTCACAACGCCATCGGCTTGGCGGTGGCCAGCCGCAACAGGGACCAAGCCGATCGGGGTAAACCAACCTTCCTCGGCCGCGGCCATCTACTCCACATCCTGCGGTCGTTGGCCAAAGCCGTACTCGGGGTTGTCGGCACTGAAGTCTCGATCGGTGAGCCCGACGTTGAGCTTGACGTCGAGGTAGGTATATTCCTCCACCAAGACTGGCTTTCCTCCCGGCTCCTTGGGCCAGGTGTACGCTTCGTACCGGATGGGAATGTTCAACTCATTGTCGATGAATATCCGAGCCAGATGATAGCGAAATTCCCGCCGAGGAACGGGGTGCTCGAACTGCATGCACGTGCAGTTGCGGCCATTGATCTTGGAGTTCTCGTACATCGTGACTTTGCATTCCCCGTAGTCCAACTCGCTCAAACCGACCTCCACCAGCCGCCGGATAAGCGTCAAGATGCCAATTTCTGAGATGGGATAGCGATTGTCTTCCAGGGCTCGACGGCTTTGCGGATCGAGCGTGACCGTGCCAATGTTCGGAACCTGGGCCACAATTCTGCCGCGGTCTTCAGAGGGCACAAACAATACCTCGCGGCCCCGCTTGTCGGTCGGCGCCCGAAAATATAGATGCACGCCGAAGGGGTGGTGGCGAAGCTTCAGGTCGATGTACTCCGCCGGCAGCAACTCACCGTCCACGCGCTCGCGCTTGATCAGCGTGCAGGTGTAATCGCGGATTTCCCGCATTTGCTCCACCGCATCGTAGGCGCGGCGGAGGGCCGGCATCAGCGGATGATTCTCCGGCCCATTCAAGGGAGGCAACGAGAAGATCTGGTCGCGGGCCAGCGAACCCGACCGCGATGTCGCCGCCGGGGTAGCGCTACTCGAGTCTGCCGCTGCAATCACGGCGTTTGAACCAACACCAGTTCCGTGGTCTTCGCCGCGGAGTTGTCCCAGCGACAAGCATCCAAACCATATCAAAGCCCAAGCCAATGGTCGCATTGCAACCTTCCTTATTTTTTGAACATGCGTTCACAAATAAAGCAGGTTCCCTCCTTCTCCACCGGCGCCGCCGGCTTGCCCTTCTTGGCACTCAGAACTCGATGACTCGCGTCGCTGAATCGCCGGCATCGGTTTGCACCTGCCGTACTGGCGAAAGTTCGCAAGAGCAGCCTGACACCGACTTTAAGCGACGCACTCCACAGGGATTATAGGGCAGTCTTTGTATCCACTCCCGGAAAAGCTGGCACGAACCCAAAAATACCGGGAAAAACGCCATTATTCCGTGCATTTTGTCGCCTGGCCTCCTCCTTGGGAAAAACCCCCAAACCGTTGGTCTCGGACGACACCTGGTTTCTCCGCACGGTCCGCATCCAAGGCGTCCATTCGTGACGGTCGCGTCGATTATTTGCCACGGGCAGGTGTATTCCCAGCCAGACAATCCGGAAAATCCGAGAACTTTCGCGAGGCCAAACGATTCCGATTCCCCTTTGTACCGATTGCGCAAGAGATTACGCTCATACCGTGGATTTCGGCGTTGCCATCACCGGACGACGCCAACGAAAAACGCCTACAGGAGGGGCGAGAATGAGCTTGTTATATAACGCGGCCGTCCAAATCTTGGCGCGTCGACCCAATGTCATTCAACCGCGTCTCCCACACACCGCCAAATCTACCCGCCGTCCAAGTGTGCTCGACGGCTCTGTTCCAAATTCCAACTGGAAAGTGATCGGGCTGGCACTATTCCTCGTAACGATCGGGGGCTGTGGCGGCGGCGACAGCATCGATCCCATTCCCATCCAAAGCCAGGCTGCTTCCCCGTCACCACAGTCGGAAATTCTCACCGGTGCGACCGAGCAATGGGATGCTATTCTGCTCGACAATCAACATGCCGGCTATGCACATACCCTCATGCAGCCTCTCCCCTCGTCTCCGGGTGAAACTACCCTCGTCGGCATCGAGCACACCATTAAACTTCGGACGAATCGGTTTGGAGATGGCAGCGAGTCGGGTTTTCAAATCACGGCGACGGAAACGTCCGACGGCAGGCCTCGCCGCTTTACCATCGAATCGCGACTAGGTCAGCAGCCGTTGCGTACAGAGTGCTGGGTCGAGAACAAGAAACTACACGTCAGTCCCGAGGGCGTCCCGCAAAAACCGGAACCGATTGAGATTTCGGACGACGTGCTCGGTGTTCAGGGCCTCGAAGTTTCTTTGCGTCGCCAACCGTTGCAAGCCGGTCAGACTCGCCGAATTCGCGCGATCGATCCGCAGTTTTCAGCCGTTGTCGAGCATCAACTGGCAGCTCAGAAATTGGAATCCACGAGCTTGCTCGATCGCTCCCAGCGTTTGCTGCGGATTGAGCAAACAACATACCTGCCCGGCAAAGTGCAGTTGAAGTTCGTCCTGTGGACCGACGAGCAAGGCAACATTCTTAAGCGCCAAAGTGTCGGCCTCGCCACCACCCTCACCATGGTGGCCACCACGCGCGAGCGGGCCATGCAGGAAGGCCAATCTCCTGCCTTGGACTTGGGATTGCAATCGACAGTGCCGGTAGCCCAAGACGTTCCAGATGTTCACCAGCGTCGAACGATTCGCTACCACGTGCGGCTGCGCGAGGGAAACCCGGCTTTGGCATTTGCGTCCACGCCGCTGCAAGTCGTGCGGCCTCTGGGTGACCACGCCGCCGAGATTGTCGTTTCTGCGTTTGATTGGAGTTTGGCATCCACTGAAACTGCCAGCACTAGGGGCGCGGGGCCAGCCCCGATGAGCGAGCGCGTAACCGGGGGTGATCGCGAGCCAAATCGGCTGGTTGCCAGCGATCATCCCGACATTGAGCGGATGGCTCAGTCCGTCGCGACCAACCAGACCGATCCCGCCGCCATCAGCCTCGCATTGGAGCGGCACGTCCACCGTTCCATGCGGCAAGTGAACTACAACACCGTACTCGCGTCGGCGGGCGAAGTCGTCCAGCGCATGGAGGGCGATTGCACCGAGCACGCCGTATTGCTCGCCGCTTTGGCAAGAGCGCGCGGAATTCCTGCCCGGGCCGCGGTGGGGTTGGTCTACCTGCCCAAGTTGAGGGGGTTCGCCTTTCATATGTGGACCGAGGTGCACGTGGCCGGCCGCTGGCTGCCGCTCGATGCCACCCTGGGGCAAAGTGGAATTGGCCCAGGGCATTTGAAGCTGCTCGATACCAACTTTGCCAACAGCGACGGCCTCACCGACTTGCTTCCCGTGGCCCAGGTACTCGGCCAACTGGAAATTCAAGTCACCGCCGTCGAGTAATACTCGGCGTCAATAGGTTGGCAACGCATGAAGGCCGCCCGGTTCTGGAAATTCTCGCTGGCTTGGCGCATACTCGCTTCTCCCAACCTGTCTTGAGAGTATCGAACTTGCCTTCGCTCGTGCCGATCTCCGCAAAAACCTGGCCGCCATGGGAATGAGGAATTTTCGAATGCGTGCATTGCCGATAGGGTCGAAAACGCTTGGTCTGCTGGTGCTGGCCCTGACAATCACTTCCGCGGCAACCATCGCCAAGGAATATCTCAGCGGCATTGTCTGGGAAGAACCGCCCGTCGTCACTCCGCCGGCCGATGCTGGCAGCACACCGCCTCCGGAAGACGCCATCGTGCTGTTCGGGGGCGACAACCTCGACGCCTGGGAAGGGGGCAACGCCTGGACGATTGCCGACGGCGTGGCCACCGCGGCCAAACGCGATATTTCCACCAAAAGCGGTTTTGGCGACTGCCAATTACACCTGGAATGGGCTTCGCCGGACAAAGTGAGTGGATCGGGGCAGGGCCGCGGAAACAGTGGCGTGTTCTTGATGGGGCGATACGAAATCCAGATTCTCGACAGCTACCAGAATAGCACCTACTTCGACGGTCAATGCGGGGCGCTCTACAAACAGCGGCCTCCCTTGGTCAATGCCAGCCGCAAGCCGGGCGAGTGGCAGTCGTTCGACATCTTTTTCCGGGCCCCCCGGTTTCGCCATGGCAAGCTGGAAACGCCCGGCCAGGTGACTGTGCTGCACAACGGCGTGCTGGTCCAAAACAATACCGAAATTTTGGGCGACACGGCCTGGGACGCGGCGCCGTCGTACCAGGCGCACCCGGTTCGGCTGCCCATCCGACTGCAATTTCACGGCAATCCGGTGCGATTCCGCAATATCTGGATTCGCGACCTGATGGAACGCGAGGACGCCAACACCGCTTCGGTCGCCAGGCGGTTGGCGGAGCGGGAGAACGAGCCTGTCGAAGCCCCCGAAGAATAGGTCGGCGTTCAATTCGTCGCGGTTCCCGCGCGGCAATCATTTGCGATGGCGGCGGAAACTACATGTGTTCGATCGCGAAGTGGTCGCTGCTCGTGTCGATTTCCACGTGCCCCGAACGGACATAACGATCGAATTCGCCGAGCAAGCGCGGCGCCGGCATATCGTGAAGGTAATCGCCGAACAAGAATCGAAGAATCTTCAGCCGGTTCTCCGTCGAGTCGGAAAAACGCAATTGATAGCGAGATTGCGTCTTGCGAAATGAGACGCCCACTCGCGACAGTTCGGCTTCGACGTCGGCGGCGGTGTAGTATGGCACCTTCCGACCCAGCGTCGCGAAGCCCGTCTTCCAGAGTTCGATCAGCACATTTTCCCAACCGGCAATCGCCAGCAGGAAGGTCCCGCCGGGCGAAAGCGACTGGTTAAGTTGCCGCAGCGTTTCGCGGAGATCGCGAACATAGTACAGGGCATGGTTCGAGAGGATCAGATCGAACCGCGACTCGTTTTCAAGAGGCAACACTTCGACGCCGGCGATCGAGCGTTCACTGAACTTCGCCAATCTCCGCGCCGCGTCGTCGCGTTGATGTCGCACCGGCTCGACGAGCGTCAACTCGAGTGATTGCGCCGGCCAATTCAACGTCGACAAGAGCCGCTCAGTAAATTCGCCGGTGCCGCAACCAAAGTCGAGCATGCGAACCAATGCGCGTCCGTCGACAAACCTCGCCAACTGGCGCGCATATTCCGCAACATCGCTTTCGGCTTCCGTGGAATGCGACATGAAAAACGCGTAATCGTTTTCAATCAAACCAAAATCTTTCTCTGCCATCGCTGTGTTCCTGTTCGTTGAAGATTGATGTGCAGGCGCATTCTCAAGCATGTGCGAGTCACTTTCCAGGGAACGGCATCGTGGCGAAGCTTTCCAATGCGAATACCCTGCCACGCAGGGTCCGACAGTCTTCGCGGCTTTACCCGGCGGATTGCCCCCGGTTACGGCGTCGTTCCTGCCGGCAAACGGCGCCGCCCCGCCCTCCATCGGCCGACTCTCCAACCCGGCATTTCACCCTTCCAGCGCAGACCACGCGCGTGGCTCAAAACGAATCTTTCGGCAGCAGCATCAGGGCCACGTTCATGTAGATCAGCACCGCAACGAGATCGCTCAGGCAGGCCACGAAAGGGTTGCTCATCAGCGCCGGATCGAGGCCCAGCCGGTGAAACAATAGCGGTAGCATTCCACCGGTGACCGCGCCGGAAACAACAACCAGCAATAATGTCAAACTAACCACCGCCGCGCCGAGCACCGAGGGCGCCAGGATGAGAGAAACCACAAACCCGCTCACCGCGAGAAAACTGCCCAGCATCAGGCCCATGATAAGCTCGCGCCGCACCACGCGTCCCCAGTCGCGCAGGGTGACATCACCGGTGCGGAGCGCGGTGATGACGAGCGTGGCCGACTGGTTGCCGGAATTTCCGCCGCTGGAATTCACCAGCGGAATGAAGAACACCAGCCAGGCCACGGCGGCGATGGTGTCTTCGTGCCCTCGCAGCGCAAACGCCGTGATCAACGCGCCGAAGAAGAAGATGGTCAGCCACACGCCTCGTTTCCAGGCCAGGTGCACCAGGCCCGTCTCCAGGTAGCCCTCTTCCAGCGGATTCACACCGCCCTGCCGCTGGGCGTCTTCCCAAGCAGCCTCGCGAATGGCATCGAGGGCATCGTCGTGGGTGATGATCCCCAGCATGTGGTGCTCGTCGTCCACCACGGGCACGGCCAGCAAGTCGAAGTCCGCGAACTTGTGCCCGATGACTTGCCGATCGTCGTCGACGTCGACACTTACGACATCGCGTTCCATCAGGTCGCCGACCTTGAGATCGGGCTTCCCCATCGCGGAAAGCAACTGCCGCGCGGAAACAATACCGCGAAGGTGATCGTCTTCGTCGACGACGTACACGTAGTAAATGGTTTCAAGTTGCTCGGCCTGTCGGCCAACCGCCTCGAGAGCCTGCCGCACGGTAGCATCTTCGGCGATGCGAGCGAACTCGGTGGTCATGAGCGCGCCGGCGGTGTCTTCGTCGAATTCGCGCAGTCGGAGAATGTCTCGCCGCTCTTCGGTGGGCAGCAGCGGCAAGAGTTGGTCGACCAATTCGGGCTCAAGATGGTTGAGCAGATCGACGCATTCGTCGGTCGGCAAAATGGTGAGCAGTTCGGCAACCTGGCTGTGATCGGCCGACTTGATGATTTCAAGCTGCTTGTCGAGTTCGATGTACTCGAAAATCTCGGCCCGGGTTGCCAAATCGGCGTGCAGCAACACGTCCCAAGTTTCGGTGGCCGTCAACCCCTCCATGAATTCGGCTGTCCGAGCCGGGTGCAAGGCCGTACAAAACTCGCGCAATTCCGCAGTGTTTTGCTCGGCCAGCATTTCGCGAAGTTCCGGCAGGTACAGCGTGTTCGTCATGGGTGGCAACTGTGAGACAAGGAATCGAGATCCCGAGGAAATTTTGGGGATTGGGGGTCGGCAGGCAGTGACAGACGCTGCCCCCAGATGCATCACCATATCATCCGGCACCTTGCTCAAGCCACTGGCCCAAGCGGGGGTTTAGTCCATCACGGAAATACCCAGCGGCGGAAAGCAAAGGACGGGAATGATCAGCGACGCCAACCCCAGTGCGAATCGGGTTCGACCGAGCGGAACCGTGTCGTCGCGGGTGGGGGGATGGTCGATGCCGATGACGGCGATCAACAGGAGCATGATGATCCACGAGTAATTGCCGGTGATGACAATGAACGACACGGCGACCAGCACCAACAGCCTCGCCAAAAGGTGCGCCTTGTTGCCGAAAATGGCGTAGGTGATGTGGCCGCCGTCGAGTTGGCTGATGGGTAGCATGTTCAAACCGGTCACCAGCAGACCCACCCAGCCCGCCATCAGCAGCGGCGACATTTCCAGTCCCAAGTCGCCGACCTCGGGTCGCAACCAGTGGACCAAAGCCTGAATCAGCAGCGGGTCGTGGAACGTGACCGGCCCAGAGTATTCCACGGCCCGCGCCTGCATCACACCCACGCACACCACGGGGATGGCGACGACTAGCCCGGCAAGCGGACCGGCAATGCCAATATCGAATAGCTGGCGTCGATCGGCCTGCGAGCCATCCATGGCAATAACAGCGCCCATCGTGCCCAGCGGCGTGAGTGGCATGGGGATGAACAACGGATAGCTCGTCAATATGCGATGGCGCGCGGCCACCAGAAAATGCCCCATCTCATGGGCCAGCAAGATGCCCAACACGGCCGCCATGTAAACAAGCCCTGCTTGCCAATTCAACGATGCCCGAGCGATTGCCGGCAGGCCTTCGAGGATCGCGGCGGCATTGATACCCGCGGCGCCTGCCCAAAATGTCGACAGGCAGGTCGCCACGAATAAAAAAAGCGGCAGTTTCCAGCGACGGACGACGCGTCGCGGTTTCATCTGCAGCTCGTGCAACACGGGATGGGCATCCGACTCGGCAGGCGCCGGCACCGGGGACGATAACGACATCTCCGGCGGTTTTTGACCGACGATCGATGGGGTTTCCGAGAGCCGGTCGGCGGAACCACCGCTGGGCCGCGGTCCCAATCCCTCTTCGGTGGGTTGGCTCATACCTTCTCCATATTCCGTGGATGTCGAATTCCTGTTTCGCCGGCGTCTTCAGGGCACGTCGCCGCGGGCGGTCATGTATTGGCCTATGGCAAACACGAGATCGTTGGTTTTTCCAATACGAACATGCACCCCGAATCTACTTGGAAGCGGGGTGCAGACGAGCCAAATCCAGCACATTTTCCCTGCCAAGCGATGCCCCTTCGGCAAACCGCCCTGCCGGTTGGTTGTGTCATAGGCGCGCTTGCACAGTCGCATCGACAGCCGTGGATGGATTGTCTGTAACTCGTCCTCTCAAGATAGCACAATCGTACAACGTGCGGGGAAGACCGGCGGTCGAGAACGAAGAAAGGACGGCCGAGTGAAATGTGAGAATTGCGCAAACAAAAACCTCGCCCGCCCACGGTATCGCAGGCGGACGAGGGTTCCAGAAGCTTGGAATCATGGCCCAGGGTGTGAGCCATAAGGATTCGTCAACCGATCAATCCCACCACCATTGACCAGGGGCCAAATCCTTGAGCGAAAGCTTTGCCCTCTGTTCGGCGACTTTGCCCCCTTCGTCCTGGAGCAAATTGGCCGAGGCGAGCGCCTGATCGGGTTCGATATGCACTCCGCCACCGACGGGTGTCATCAACCGATTGCCTTTCCATAGGCTGTTGACGGCGGTTTCCACGTGCTTGGGCACGTTGTGCGTGCGAACCGCCACTTTGCTTTCGTCGCGGAACGTGGATGCCTGCCAGTTCGACTTGCCGTAGTAATCGCTGTCTTGAATGTAAGCGGCAGCAACAAGCAAATCGATACAATTGCGAAGTTGGGCATAAACCGGACTCTTGTCGGCCAGTTTAGGATAGTTGCGAGTGAAGTCCTCCACAAATCCCTTGCTTGCCAGGTTCGGCGAGGCGTTGGCGACCAGTCGTTGGCCGTCGCCATTGACCACTTCGTCTTCGCCTTGCAGCTTAACGCCGTCGCCAACCAACTCCATGGCCAGCCGATCCTCAGAAACCCGGACGCATTCGTAATTCGGCACAAAGTACCACCGCTGCATGGCATTACGGCTGACTTGCGTCGCGCTGGCCCGTTCGACATAGCTGGCCAGTTTGATCTGTGGATCCTCCAGGCCAATGCCAATCAGTTTCATGCGGTAATCAGCCTCCACCAGCACTTGAGCCATGTGGGTGTCGGCCTCGATACCCAGCACCGTCACGGTTTGCAGGCCTAGCGACTTTTGCAGACCGGAAACAATGAATTGGGTATCGCGGGGCGTGGCTCGACTGCCAACTTGCCGCAAGAAGTTCTGCATGCGGCTCAAGCCCTCGGCCGTGGGGTCGATCGAACAGCCAACGACAATGCCGCGGTCGCGAACGCCGGGCGGGTAGGCCCGCAACGCAACAATCAAATCCTGCAATTCCACAATCGGCCGGCCCGACTTGGCGCCGCGGGCGCGGCCCGAGAGATCTTTGGCCCACGGTTCTGCTGGTCCGGCGATGACGATGTCGCCCGTTTCGGGGTAGAAGAATACATATTGCACTCGGGTGAGACCGGCCAAGTGCAGCATTTCCTCGGACGGGTGTCGTCCATCGGCAATGCGCCCCTCGACCGCCTTTTCCAGCCGATTGAGCGAAATCATACGGAGGGCGCTGGGCTTGGCGATGTCCGGAGCAAGTTGCGCTATTTGGGCGTCGATTCGCTCCTTGGTCAGCCGTCCGCCGGGATCGTTGAAGATCTGCTTGCGGAGCACCCCTTCGGCATCCACAAAGACACCCGCCGTTGCTTGAGCCCACGCAGTCGATCCTGCCGAAAGCACGGCCAACACCGTGAAGGCGGCAAACATGCGAGGCAGATTTCGCCACATAACCAGATTCTCCTGTTCCGAGAAGTGACCGGTACGCCCCCGCCCGAAACTTAAGCCATAAAGACTTACGACGAGCGGGAGCGTGCTTGTTCGACTAGTTGAGGGGAGGATTTATCGACGAGAGTCCGCCGCCGCGAAAGATCGTCCTACTTGATGGTAATTTGGCAAGAGGGGCAAAGCAAGTAAAATGCGATGCCTTCGCTGGATACTCAGGCCATTTTCACATAATAGTGGCGTCTCCAACCGCCATCGGGCGCCTGAATTACGGTATTCATGAGTAGAATTCGCCCGATCGGTAATTTCAAGCAGCGCATCGTGCAACAACACCTCGCCCGGGGGGATAACCTTCCGAGAATCCGCCTTTCGCATTACATTACTCCTGAAGGATTGCCCGCACGCGCCGAAACGCCAAAATGAAATGATCTGCCTGGCAAGGCGTTACACGCACACGGGTTGGTTGCAGCCTTTCCCGGGTCAAGCACGCCGCTACAAAAGAGGAAAATTGAAATGTCCGAACTTCACGATCGAACGGAAGCCATCCGCGAACGCATCCTCCAACTCCGAGACTCCCTTTGACTACGCGAAAAAGGTTTCATTGATCGAGGATTTGGAACAGGAAATGGCCGCGCCCGATTTCTGGAATAACCAGGAGCAGGCGCAGGAAATCGTCGGTCGTTTGAAGGCGGTCAACGCGGTTGTGAAGCCGCTTACCGAATTGGAACGCGCTTCGGCTGACCTCGAAACCATGGTGGAAATGGCCGAGGAAGATCCCGGGTTCGCACCCGAGGTGGAGCAGGAAATCGCCCGGCTGGATCGCATCCTTGACGATCTTGAGTTGCGGGCGTTGCTTAACGGGCCTCACGACGATAAGAGCGCCATCATGTCGATCCACGCCCGCGATGGCGGCACCGACGCCCACGATTGGGCCGAGATGCTGCTGCGAATGTATTGCCAATGGGCTGCCGACCAGGGATTCAGCATCGAACTATTCGACCGGCAAGACAATGAAGAGGCCGGCATCAACAGCGCGAGTTTGGCGATCCGCGGTCCATTCGCCTATGGCTACCTCAAGGGAGAGACCGGCATTCACCGCCTGGTGCGGATCAGCCCTTTCAATTCCGAAGGTAAACGGCAAACGAGTTTCGCGGCCATCGACGTCTCGCCCGAGGTAAACGACAATGTCGACGTGGAGCTTCGCGACGAGGACATTCGCGAAGACGTGTTCCGGGCGTCGGGCGCTGGTGGTCAGCACGTCAACAAAACGAGCAGCGCCATTCGGCTCACGCACCTGCCCACGGGAATCGTCGTGCAATGCCAAAACGAGCGCAGCCAGCACAAGAACCGGGCCACGGCCCTCAAGATGTTGCGAGCCAAGATGGTGCAACTGGAAGACGAAAAGCGAGAAAAAGAACAGGCGGCCAAGTACGACCGGCAGGCCAAGGTGGGCTTCGGTTCGCAAATTCGCAATTATTTCCAACATCCCGATCAACGGGTGAAAGATGCCCGCACGGGATTTACGATGGGCAACTTTCAGGCAGTGATGGATGGCGACATCCAGGAATTCTTGGATGCCTACCTGCGATGGCGCGTCGGACAAGAAATGCCCGCCTCGTAAGGCGATGGGAACTTCCATCGTGCGAGCGGCCACTCGCGTTAGGAGGCATCCGTTCCCATTGTTCGCTGCAACTGCTACTTCAGCAGCCCAAACTCAGCAGAAGTCCGCGGCACGGATCGCGCCGGCGACCATGACACGCGGGGGTAATCTTTGTGCACCGTCGAAAATCGCTGGTCCACCCGCGTCAACCGCGAACGTGCTGATTGGTATTGAGGACGATGACTGACGAATCCAACACGCTTTCCGCGGGACCGTTGCGACTGCGCTTCTTTCGCGGCGGCGATCGCTTCGCCCATTCCGTCTGGTTGGTGGACCAGATTTCGGGCAAAGAGCACTGCTTGCTGAATTCACAAGAAGGAGACGATACCGACCCCTGGCCGCCCAGCCCTCCCCTGCAAAACTTCCATCTCGAACACCGGTCCGGCGGCATCACGGTGGCCCTGGCGGTAGGCATGGCCGGTCGCAGCCATTGGTCGCTGGCGGTGGAAGCCCTGCCGAGTGGAGAGTTCCGGTTCGACGCGGCGTGCCGCACGGGCGAAATGCCCCTTTGGCTAGGCAGCACATATAACGTGGACGGCGAAACGGCGGCTTGTCCCGCGGTGAAATCAGTCAGGCTCAAACCAGCGCTGGGCTTCGCCAACGTCGAAATTCAACCAACATCAACCGCCACGGTCTGCTGGGACGAGGTCGCCGACAGCCCGAAAAGCTTTTCGCTCATTCCGTCGATCGATCAACTTGACTTGCCGTCCACGATTCGCTGGCAATATTCGTTGGGCATGCTGGGCAAAGTTCAGCAATCGCAATGATTGTAAGTTCGTTGACTTGACAGCCCTGCCAGCGGCACCGGCTAAAGTTTCGAAAAGCATCGCTGATTGCGTTATATTGCGTTAACGATCGGCGACTTCATATTCATGAACGCGGACCATTCCTTTCGCATTTGCCCCAGAGTGGTTTCTCGCGCAACGCTGTTGATCTGTTCCTTTCGGGTCCACGCATCCCATGATTCCGGTTGTCCGCGAAGAACCGTATTCTTTTTACGCTCCCGTCAAGAATACGTTTGGTTACAACTTGCTACGTTACCTGGTGCCCCGCGCACTCCGCAGAAGCTACGGGATTCAAAGCGTAGAATGCCGGCAGTTGGATCGGCTCAAAGCCAGCATTGACGCGGGGCACGGTATTTTGCTGGCGCCCAATCACCCGCGAGCCTGCGACCCGCTCACCGTCGGCATGCTGTCTTATAACTTGAAGGTGCCGTTTTATTTCATGGCCAGTTGGTACCTCTTTCGGCAAGGCTGGCTCAAACGGCAGATGATTCGCAATCTCGGCGGTTTCAGCATTTACCGCGAAACCAACGATCGCGCGTCCATGAATACTGCCATCGAAATTCTCGCCTCGGCCGATCGGCCCATCGTGGTCTTCCCCGAAGGCACCATCTCCCGCGCCAACGATCATTTGATGGAAATGATGGACGGCGTCGTTTTTCTCGCGCGCAGTGCCGCCAAACGCCGGGTACGAACAGACGGCGGCAAAGTCGTGATCCACCCCGTGGCCACCAAGTACGTTTTTGAAGGGGATCTCGAGCGCGAATTGACGCCGGTCCTGGCCGAGTTCGAGGAACGCTTTACCTGGCCGCCGCAATGCCAGCTTTCACTATTGCAACGCGCGCAACAATTGTTGGTGGCCATCGTGTCGCTGCGCGAAATCGAGTATTTGGGCCAAACGGGCCAGGGCGACATCTATCTTCGAATCGCCGACGTGATTGAAGCAATGCTGCGTCCGCTGGAGGACGAGTTGCTGGGGAAGTTGGGCACCCAGTCGGTCGTGACTCGATGCAAACGCCTCCGCGCCGAGATTTTGCCCAGACTGATCGAACAGGAAATTTCCATCGACGAACGCCATCGCTACCGGCGACAGCTGCGCACCATATACGATGCCCAGCAACTTTCGCTGTACACCGTCAACTACCTGGGCGATGGCCGCATCCCCGAGCACGTGATCGAAACCGTCGAAGGCTTCGAAGAAGACCTCACCGATGAGATCCGCAAACATGGTCCCTGGCGTGCCATTGTGCAGGTGGGCGAGGCGATTGAGATCGAACCCGGTCGCCGCTCCAAGGAAGGGGTCGACCCCTACTTTGCCGCGATGACCGGCCAGGTTGGGAACATGCTCGCCGCATTGGCGACTGAAGTGAACGAACAGCGCGGGTTGTCAACCGATGCCGAACCGGTCAAGAAAGCTCGATCGAAGATCGGTGAGCCGGTGTGAGCTCGCGAATGCTTGCCTCCAGCAAAACATTGCGAGGCGAGATCCAATCCCCGGCCAGGTAAACGCTCGCCGTGCCCACTAGAACCGCATGGCAGTAAATCCGCCGTCAACGTAATAACTGCCGCCGGTAATAAAACTGCCGGCGACCGGTGAGAGCATCAACAGAGTGGCGCCCACCAGTTCGTGCGGTTCGCCAAAGCGGGCCATCGGAGTTTGGGCCATGATGCTCGCCACCCGCGTGTTGTCGAGAATCTTTCGGTTTTGCTCCGCCGGGAAAAACCCAGGACACAGGGCGTTCACCCGAACCCCATGCGGAGCCAATTCGCGGGCGACGTTCTTCGTCAGATTCTCCACGGCGGCCTTCGACGCCGAATAGGCAAAAACCCTCGATAGCGGCAAATGGCTCGTCACGCTGGCGATATTCACAATCGAACCTCCACCCGCTTCGGCCATGTGCTTGCCAAAAATCTGGCATCCCCAATGCACGGCCGTCAGGTTGCTGTGCAATACCCGGTTCCAATCGTCGTCGGTCACGTCGAAATAGCTGCTGGCCGAGTTCACCCCTGCGCCGTTGATCAGTCCGGCAATGCGTCCCCGGCTCTGCACGGCCGCCGCCAACAATTCTTCCATCGATTCGCGCGAACTCACGTCGACTGGCAGGAACGAAGCCTCGCCCCCCAGGGTCTTGATCGCAGCCACGCGGTCGCCGCCGCGTTCCTGGGATCTGCCCGCGACAATCACGTGCGCACCCGCTTGGGCAACGCCATCGGCCAAAGCGCCGCCGAGCACGCCAGTGCCGCCAATCACCACGACCGACTGGCCTTCGAGGCTGAACATGCGGTGAAGGAAGGAATCGGACATGGCGATCTCGAAGTTGAAGTGTGCGGGGGGAGGTAGGAAAGCGCAGTGGGCGATACGGGCAACCAGCAATCCCCCACGACGGCCCATTGAGCGGCGAGCGTTCAAGCACCGCGATGGCTTACCAGCCACAAATGCCCGAGCGTAAATATCGCGAAACTCGGATCAACTCAGCTTTTTTTCTTGGGCGTCTTGCGCTTTTCAAGCCATTCCGTGTGAAACACGCCGGGCCGATCCACTCGCTCGTACGTATGAGCGCCAAAATAATCGCGTTGGGCTTGCAGCAAGTTGGCCGGGAGCCGCTGCTGACGGTAACCATCGTAATAAGTGAGTGCGGTCGTGAAAGCGGGCACCGGAATCCCCAAGTTCACTGCCGTGGTTACCACGTGCCGCCAACCGGCTTGCGCCTTTTCCACGGCCTTGGTGAAGTAGGGCGCCAAGAGTAGATTTTCCAACTCGCTGTCGGCATCAAACGCTTCTTTGATGCGATCGAGAAACTGCGCACGGATGATGCATCCGCCCCGCCACAACAGGGCAATGTCGCCGTATTTCAGGGGCCAGTCGTGTTCCTTTGCGGCGGCTTCCAACTGCACAAATCCCTGGGCGTAACTGCAAATCTTGGAAGCATACAGAGCTTGCCGCACGTGCTCCACAAACTGCTTGGGGTCGCCATCGTACTCGCCGTCGGGGCCATGCAAGACCTTGCTCGCTCGCACGCGAGCTTCCTTCATGGCCGAAAGCGCCCGAGCGTAAACGGCCTCGGTGACCAGGGTGCTGGGCACGCCCAGGTCGAGCGCCAGTTGGCTCATCCACTTGCCGGTGCCTTTGGCGCCTGCCCGATCAAGAATCACATCGACCAGGGCCTGGTTGGTTTCGTCGTCTTGCACGCTGAAGATGTCGCGCGTGATCTCGATCAGGTAGCTATTCAGTTCGCCGTTGTTCCAGGTGTCGAATACGTCGTACAGTTCGTCGTTTGACATCCCCAGCACGTGCTTCAGCAAGAAATAGGCTTCGCAAATCAGCTGCATGTCGCCGTATTCGATGCCGTTATGAACCATCTTCACGTAGTGACCTGCGCCGCGAGGCCCCACCCATTCGCAACAGGGAATGTCTTCCTTGGGGCCAACCTTGGCGGCGATGGCCTTGAAGATCGGCTCGACCAGCGGCCAGGCCTTGACGCTGCCACCCGGCATCATGCTGGGGCCTTTGAGGGCGCCTTCCTCCCCTCCCGAAACTCCCGTACCCACGAACAACAAGCCCTTGCTCTCGACGTAGGCCGTGCGGCGTTCGGTATCGGCGTAATGGGTGTTGCCGCCGTCGATAATCACGTCGCCGGGCGAAAGCAGCGGTAGCAAGTCTTCGATCACGGCATCGACCGCCGGACCCGCCTTGATCATGAGCATGATCTTGCGCGGAGCGCTCAGCTTTTTCACCAGGTCGGGCAGGGTATGGCAACCGATGAAGTTCTTTCCTTTGGCCCTGCCCTGGATGAACTCGTCGACCTTTTCGGTGCTGCGATTGTAAACGGCTACCGTATATCCGCGACTTTCCATGTTCAGGGCCAGGTTTTCGCCCATCACGGCCAGGCCCATCAATCCAATGTCGGCAAGCTTGCTCATCGAGAATTTTCCAAAACGGTTCGGCAGACACACGGCTGCGACAGATCAAAAAACGGCATCGGGTCCGAGCGGGAAAAGCCCGACAAGCCGTCATTTTCATCAAACCGGGCTGGGAAACAAGGGGCGGTGTGGGAGCGGCTGGCACGCCGAGGCAACCCGGTCAAGCGAACAGCCTGCAGCCGCCGATTGACCGACTGGCACGTTTCTCCCAATTGCTCTTGCTCCCTGGGCATCCCCTCGCTATGGTCCCCCCGACTTTTCTCTGGCGGATCTCGCGCCGCCGGTTCCCGCAGACATGGCGGACGGAGTTGGACGGTGGCTGAAAAACAACAATCCCCGACGCAGCCCATGTCTTGCCGGCATTCCCGCAAATCGCGGCAGTGGCTGGCAATGCTGTTGCTGGCGGCCCTGATTGCCCCCGGCTGCGCATTCCAAGGCAAACGGCTAAATGGGCAGGGCGTGCAGTTGTACCAGCAGGGGAACCTTGACGGGGCGCAAGTGGCGTTCCAGCAGGCTCTGGCGCACGAACCGCTCAACTCAAACGTCTATTACAACCTTGCCCGGGTGCACCACCAGCGCGGCAAGCAGTTGAATAGCGCCGCCGATCTGGAGAAGGCCGAAGGATACTATCATCTGGCCTTGGATCACGATGGCGACAATCGCGACTGCTATCGAGCCTTGGCCGTCATGCTGATCGAGCAGGATCGCTCGGATCAGGCATTCACGATGATGGAGCGCTGGGCGATGCGCAGCCCCAAAGCGGCCGAACCTCGCGTGGAATTGGCCCGACTGTACGAAGAATTCAACGAAGTAGAGCCGGCCAAGGAAAAGCTGATGGAAGCCCTGAAACTCGAACCCAATAATCCCCGGGCCCTTGCCGCCCTGGGTAATTTGCACGAGCGTCAAGGCAACTACACCCAGGCCCTGGCCGATTACAAGCGGTCGCTGTTCTACAACCAGCAGCAGCCAGAAGTGGCGGCGCGCGTAGCCAGCCTGCAACTGGCAGTACCACGGCTCAGCCAAGTCAACGTGTCGGCGCCTCCCCCCCTCACGCCTACCGTCGGACAGCAATTCAGCACGCGAAACCGATACTAAGCGGCGGTTGCTGCAGAGAAGAACGTGCGTGCCCCGCCATCGCCAAGGGACGGCGCAACGAACCAGCGGTCGGCCAGCAATCGCGGATGCATTTCAGCACCAGCAGCCGCGGGTTTCCTTTACCTGCTCGCGCATGCGAAGCAACGGCCCACGGAACGATGGCAAAAGGAATTCGAGCGCTCCGCCAGATTGCTCCGGCGCTCCAACAGCCGGGGACAACGCTCTTATCCTGCCGATCGCTGATTTGAAACACTTGTCCGGACGAAATGGTTCACAGAGAAGCTCGCCACACAGAAACGTCACAAATTGGCCGAGCGGCGTCGGCACTATCTGCCCCCCCCTCCACTGTTGCTGTCTTCTCCCCGATTGACGGCAAATTGGCTAACTGATAGCATTTGTGTCTCTCGTTGAACGGTCCAATCGAGAGTCAACTGCCTCTTTCGACCTCCCCCCGTTTTCGGCACTTCGCTGCCCGAGCCAGGGATGGTGTGTCTTCGTCCGTAGCGCAGTTGGACAATCCGACCGGTGCGTTTCTGTAACGCCGGACGTTCGCAGGCTTTACGTTTACCCGCGAAGAAAGAGCCGGTGTGCCCTTTGGTTAAAGGAAGTTTTCGCGTGGCAACGGTATTGGTAAAGGATCTCATTGAAGCAGGTGTGCATTTCGGGCATCGATCGAGCCGCTGGAATCCCAAGATGCGGCCCTACATCTATGCCAAGAAAAACCTGATTCACATCATCGACCTGCGAGAAACAGTCAAAGGCTTGCTTCGGGCGCGGAGGTATTTGTCGCAAGTGGCCGGAAACGGCAGCTTGATTCTGTTCGTGGGCACCAAGCGCCAAGCTTCGGAGGCCATCGAACGGGAATCGCTGCGCTGCGGCATGCCCTTTGTCAGCGATCGCTGGCTGGGCGGCTGCCTGACCAACTTCCGTACGATCCGCAGCCGCCTCGCAAGGCTGGAAGAATTGGAAGCGATTCGCAGCGGCGATCGGCTTGCCGAATACTCCAAGAAGATGCAATCGGCGCTCAACCGCGAATATCGCAAAATGTATCGCAACCTCAACGGCATTCGCACCATGGGCCGGCTGCCCGAGGTTCTGGTGGTCATCGACCCCAAGAAAGAGCGAAATGCGGTCAAAGAAGCCCGCAAGATGGGTTTGGCCACCGTCGCCTTGATCGACACCGATTGCGACCCGGACGAAGTGGATCTGCCCATTCCCGGCAACGACGACAGCATCCGTTCGATTGAACTGGTGCTGAAAACGCTGGCCGACGCCGTGCTGGAAGGCAAGACCGCCGCCCGCGAGGGTGAATTGCAAGCCATGGCAGGCAACTAGAGTCGCCTGCCGAAGGGCAGCCGTTTCAGACGTTCTGCGCGACCAACGCAAATGGAAGGCCGCAATTGCGGCGCAGCAAACAAGAAAGATCGTTACCCGCCTGCCGGTTTGCCCAGGCTTGTCGGGTTAATCGCGCGGAACGAAACGCCTGCCGCCGTGAACCTGAGCCAGGCAAATAACCCTCTTTCATAAATACCGCCAAGGCCATCCATTGGGGGCTCGCTTGGATTGCCGCCGGCTGGGTATTGTCGGCATCCCTTGCCGCCAGGCATGTTCGTAAGAATCTAACGTAATTTCAAGAAGTCCAATCCACTCGAAGCGAATGGAGCAGCAACGAATGGCTGAAATCAGCGCTGCAGCAGTCAAATCTCTCCGGGAGCGAACCAAGCTCCCCATGATGAAATGCAAAGCCGCCCTCGAACTGACCGGCGGAGATGAAGAGGCCGCGATCGAACATCTCCGTAAAGAAGGTGAAAAATTCAGCGAGTCGCGAGGCGACCGCGAAACCTCGTCCGGAAAAATCGAAATTTACGCCAGCGTTTCGGGCGGCGTGGGCGCCATGATCGAATTCCAGTGCGAAAGCGATCCGGTGACCAAGAACGCCGCATTTCGGCAACTGACGGCCGACCTGGCCAAGCAACTGGCAACGGGTCCGGGCGCCTCGACCCCCGAGGAGTTGCTTTCACAGCCTTCGCCCAGCCGGCCCGGCGAATCGCTCAAAGACCAGGTCACCGAGCTCACCAATCAGATTCGCGAAGTGTTCCGACTTGCCCGCATCTTGCGTGTCGACAAGCCCTGCGGCGGCTACGTCCATCACGATGGCCGATCCGGGGTGCTGGTCGTCGTGGAAGGCGGCTCCGACGACCTGGCCAAGGAGGTGGGCATGCAGATCGTGGCCATGCGGCCCGACGTGGTGAATATTGCCGATCTCGATCCGGCCGTCGTGGAAAAAGAACGGGAAATTCTGGCCGCCGCCAGCCGCAAGGAAGGCAAGCCCGAGAACATCATCGATAAGATGGTGGAGGGCCGGTTGCGGAACTTCTATGCCGAGCGCGTGCTCAATGAGCAGCCGTTTGTCAAAGACAGCGCCGTGACAGTCGGCAAAATGGCCAAGCAAAACGGCATGGAAATCAAGCAGTTCTTCCACTGGACGCTGGGGGGGACCAGCTAGGTTCTGTCGCATTTGAGAATGGATTGTGGCGTTTGCCTCTTCGCGTTAGGCGCGATGCGTGGATGCTGGACAGCATCTCAGCGGCGTCGATGGCCAGGGCGCGCTGCCCTTCATTCTTGACATCAGCCAATAGAGAACCTCGCAACTGGGTTGGGATCGCACGGCGCAACCATCGCGGGCACGGTCGGTTTTAATTATTCCCTGCCGACATGCTATGCTGACGATACCGGCTGCCGCTCCATTTCGGAGCGGCAGCGTTCTGCGACTCAAACTGCCAGAAACAACATGCCAGACGCCAATCCCGAAGAACCCAGCACGTCGATTCGCTATCGCCGCGTGATTTTGAAAATCTCGGGCGAGAGCTTCACCCATCCCGGCGAACGCGGGATCAGCATGCAGCAGGTGCTGCATATCGCTCGCGAAACCCAGGAGGCCGCGGCCCTGGGCGTGGAGATTGCGATTGTCATCGGTGGCGGCAATATTCTTCGCGGTGCGCAGTTCACTTCGGGCAGCACGGGCATTCACGAAGCCACGGCCCACTACATGGGCATGCTGGCCACGGTGATGAACGGCCTGGCGCTGCAAGATGCGCTCGAGTCGCTAAAGTGTCAAACCCGACTGATGACGGCCATTCGCATGGACGGCGTGGCCGAACCCTACATTCGTCGCCGCGCTCACCGCCATTTGCAAAAAGGGCGGATCATCATCCTGGCCGCCGGCACGGGTAGTCCGTTCGTGACCACCGACACGGCCGCCACGCTGCGAGCCTTGGAACTCGAAGCCCAAATTGTGCTCAAAGCCACGCGGGTCGACGGCATTTACAGCGACGATCCGGAAAAAAATCCGCATGCCGTGCTCTACAGCGAGCTCACCTACAAGCAGGTGCTCGAACAGAATCTCAAGGTGATGGACACCACCGCCATCGCCCAATGCCGCGAACACGACGTGCCCATCATGGTGTTCAACTTCAACAAGCCGGGAAATATTCAAGGGGCCGTGCGCGGCGAGAAGGTAGGCACCCTGGTCACCAACGCTCCGGAATTGGCCGGAGCCAGGAAGTGAGGTAACGGATGAGCGCCGACGAAATCCTGCTGAATACCGAAGAACGCATGGAAAAGGCCATCGACGTGCTCAAGCACGCCCTAGCCGGCATTCGTACCGGGCGGGCGAATCCGGGCCTGGTCGACTCGCTACGGGTCGAGGCCTACGGATCTCCCACGCCCATCAAGCAATTGGCCTCGGTCGGCGCGCCGGAGCCCAACCAAATTGTGATTCGCCCTTACGATCCGAGCACCATCAAGGATATCGAAAAGGCAATCCAGGCCAGCGACCTGGGATTCAATCCCATCAGCGACGGCAAGGTCATTCGCTTGCTGGTGCCGCCGCTTTCCACCGAAGTGCGCAAGAAAATGGTGGCCCGCATCAAGGAGTTGAGCGAAGAAGCCAAGGTGGCGATTCGCAACATTCGCCGCGACGGCAACAAGAGCTGCGAGCAGGAAGAAAAGGATAAATCGCTCAGCGAAGACGACTGCAAGGCGACCAAGGATGAGATTCAAGAACTGACCAAGAAATTCGAGGCCCAGGCCAACGACCTCGCCAAGGCCCGCGAAACCGAGGTGATGAACGACTGACGGTTCCGGACCGACAAGTGCTCCCCCATCGCGAATCTCCATCCCCTTGTTTCCCTTTCCCCGGCATGTCTCACGACGCCTACGAAAACCCGCTGATCTCTCGCTATGCCTCGGCGGCCATGAGCCAACTCTGGGGCGCTCAGCGAAAGTTCAGCACGTGGCGCCGGCTGTGGGTGGCGCTCGCCGAGGCCGAACAGGAACTCGGGTTGCCAATCACGAACGAGCAACTTGCCGAACTTCGGACGAATGTGGACAACATCGATTTCGGCGCGGCGGCCGCGCATGAACGGCGACTGCGGCACGACGTGATGGCCCACGTGCACGCCTACGGAGATGTTTGCCCGAACGCCCAAAAAATCATCCACCTGGGCGCCACCAGTTGCTACGTCACCGACAACACTGATTTGCTGTTGCTGCGCGAAGGCTTGCAGATGGTTCGCGATCGGTTGGTCGCGGTGATTGATCGGTTAGGCGTATTCGCACAAGCGTATCGAGATTTGCCCTGCCTGGCCTTTACCCATTTGCAGCCCGCTCAGCCCACCACCGTTGGCAAGCGAGCCTGTCTGTGGGCGTACGATCTCGCCCTCGACTTGGGGGAAGTTGAGCATCGGCTGGAATCGTTGCGGCTCCGCGGCGTGAAGGGCACCACCGGCACCCAGGCCAGTTTTCTCAAGCTGTTCGCTGGCGACCATGCCAAGGTTCGCAAGCTGGAAGAACTGGTCTGCGCCAAGTTGGGATTTCCGCAAAGCTACGCCGTGACCGGTCAAACCTATAGCCGGAAAGTCGACGCCCAAATTCTTGGTGCGCTTTCCGGCGTGGCCCAGAGCGCGCACAAGGCGGCCACCGATCTGCGATTGCTTCAAAGCCGCAAGGAGGTCGAGGAGCCTTTCGAAAAAGACCAGATCGGTTCATCGGCCATGGCGTACAAACGCAACCCGATGCGGACCGAGCGCATTTGCGCTTTGGCCCGATTCGTCACCAGCTTGGAATCGAGCGCCGCTCAAACCGCCGCCACGCAGTGGATGGAGCGCACGCTCGACGACAGCGCCAACCGTCGACTCACGCTTCCCCAGGCTTTCCTGGCGACCGACGCTTTGCTCATTCTCTATCAAGACGTGGCCTCCGGCCTGGTAGTTTACCCCAAGGTCATCGCTCGCCACCTGGCCGAAGAACTACCCTTCATGGCGACCGAAAACCTGCTGATGGAAGCCGTGGCCCGCAGCGGTGGCGACCGCCAGCAATTGCACGAAAAGATTCGCCAGCACAGCCAGGCGGCCGGAAGCGTTGTGAAGGAAGAAGGAGGCGCTAACGACTTGCTCGCGCGGCTGGCCGGAGATGAAGCCTTTGCCGGTTTGGATCTCGAGGCCGCCATGGAGCCTGGCCAATACGTAGGCCGGGCGCCGCAGCAAGTGGATGAATTTTTGGCGGAGATTGTCCAGCCAATCCGGGATCGCTATCCCACCGCCCTGGCTACCACGGCCGAAGTTCGCGTGTGACCGGAACTGCGTTTCACGTGAAACAGCCTCCCCAGACAACCAGGTCTCCCCATCCTGGTTTCACGTGAAACACGCCATGTTTTCGCAGGTCGTCGCCGTTTCACGTGAAACGCCCGAATCTCCCAGCCCTTGCCGCTGTTGCAATCGCGATTTCACCTGGAACAGTCAGCATCGCAGGGCACCGCTACAGCCGCTTGCACGGTTCAACCCTGGACAAACGTCGTTTTCCGTGCCAAGTTGTTTCACGTGAAACGTCGGCAAAGTTTATCGGGTTCGCCTGGTCATTCCTCATGGGGGGGCCTCGGTTCGCACCGCCCGTTGCATGCCGCCGTGGGCTACCTTTCTCCCTGCGACCCTTCCGCTTCGAGCCGCTTATGCGCTGGCTGGCCATTGGCGATATCCATGGGCACCTCGCCGCCCTGGAGACGCTGTTGTCGAAGGTTGCCCCTCAACCCGGCGACATGATCGTCACCCTGGGGGACTATGTCGACCGGGGCCCCAACGTGCGCGGCGTGATCGATCTCCTCCGGGAATGGGAATCCCGAGGGCAGTTGATTCCGCTGATAGGCAACCACGAACTGATCATGCTCGAAGCCCGATCGTACGACTACGACTTCTGGCAGGAAGTCGGCGGCCGAGAAACTCTCGCCTCGTATGCGTCCGGCAAGAAGCAGCCCGGAAAGCTGTCGGACGTTCCGGCGGAGCACTGGACGTTCATGGAGGAGCTCTGCGGCCGCTGGTTCGAAACCGAAGACGCCATCTTCGTGCACGCCGGCGTTGACAGCGAGTTGCCGCTGAAAGAACAAGACGACTTCGACCTCTGCTGGAAAAAATTCATCCCGGCTTTGGTTCGGCCCCACGTTTCCGGCAAGCGGGTGATCTGCGGTCACACGGCCCAAAAGTCAGGGATACCGCTCAACCTGGGACATCACGTCTGCATCGACACCTGGGTGTACGGCGGGGGCTGGCTCACCTGCCTGGATGTGGAAACAGGCCATTATTGGCAGGCCAACTCCACGGGTGAAGTGCGCGAGGACGATCTGGCTGACCCGCCAACCCACGATCCAGGCAAAGATTGATCCGCGTCCTCAACGGCCACGACAATGAACGTACCGATCATGCACAGCACGACGGAGGCAGCCATGGTTTCGATACCGGCAGGCACGCAAGAGCGCCGCGGAACATTTCTCCGTTTCGCAGCGGTACCGTTCGCCCTGTTCACCGCAATGATTCCAGGTTGCGGGCCAGACGTGTCGAACCCGGCCGTGACCCTGATGTATGAGCCTGAGTTCCCAACTGGCTTGTCCAATGACCAGCGACAACACATGCTCGCCACGATATCGCGTGTGCTGAAAGACCGTCTGCCCGTTCCAGGGTCGGTTGCCACGACAACGGGCGGCCAGATCGACGTTGCCATCCATCATCCGTTCGATCGCGCCCTGTTGCCGTCGATTCGGCGACAATTGGAGCAGTACGGCACCCTGGAATTACACGTTGCCGCGAACCACCGCGACCACGCCGATCTGATTGTCCGGGCCGAACAATCACTCGACAACGACGTGCGAAGCGATGACGGCGCAACTGCCTGGTGGTTGAGCGCGAGGAACGCCACCGTCGCGGACCGACTCGTGCCGGAGAACTACGTTGTTCGGCGCGGCGCAAAAGATCCGCAAGAAGCGGACGACGAGGGCGTTGCAACCCTCAAGCAGGTCCTGGTGGTCATCGAACCGTTTGACGTGCGCGGCGAACACGTGGTACGGGCAAATGCTGTGACAGACGCGCAGGGGAGACCTTCGGTTTACATTCATCTGAACGAAACCGGCGGCTTGCGGATGCGGCAACTGAGTCGGCGATACCAGCCCAGCGAAGACGGCTTTCGCCGTCACCTCGCGATTGTTTTCGATAACCAGGTTCTCTCGGCGCCGGCCATCGAAGCGGTCATTGATACCGACGTCGTGATCGAGGGAGAATTCACGCAAGTCGACGTCGATCGAATCGTGGCGGTGTTGACCACCGGGGCACTGCCATGCAAATTGAAACTGGTCAACCAGCGCTAACCAGCCATATGCGCAACGCGGCGCCAATTCGGGCCGACGCCGACTAGGGATGAAACGGCGGAATCTCCACTACCCGCTTGCCGTCGATTACCTCTTGCACGTAGACCGTGAGCCGGTCCACGATCCGCTGAATGAATTCCTGCCCGGTTTCCGCAGTGGCCATTGCGGGCCCGGGATCGGGTTGATCGCTCACGGCGTCGGTCCGTACGTTCTCGGGAAAAGCTGCCAAGGCGAACGAGGTTTCCCATTCTTGGGCGTGTCCCGGCATGTCGTAGGGCAATCGCTGTCCGCTCTTGAGCAGCTTGGCGTCTTCCGCCGTGAGCACGTCCCAATACGGCAAAAAGTGCAGGTTGACCAGCGACTGGCGGACGAACTGGTCCCAAATCCCGCGGCAGGGGGCCACGTTTCCGCCATGGCCATTGAGAACGACAATGTTCTTGAACCCGGCCCGAACCATGCTTTGAATCATGTCCGATACCACAGCCATGAAAGCGCCGGGGCTGAGACTCAACGTTCCGGGGTGCCGCATGTGATGCTCGCTGATTCCGGCCATGATGCCCTGGGCGACAATCACGTGGGGGCTGAGCCGCTGGGCGACCTGTTCGGCGATCAGGTTCACGCTTCGCCAATCGTGCTCCATCGCCAGGTGTTCCAGATGCTGCTCGATGGCCGCCACGGGAATGATGCAGCACTTCAATTCGCCCGAATTCATCCGCTCACGAAATTCGCGTCGGGTTAGTTTCCCCAGCAGGACAGCCGTCTCGGCCATGATCGATCGCTCCCAAAACCGTTGAATACAAGGCGTGCAAAACAAGAATAAGAAAACGACAGCCGGGCAGGGGGGAATGAATCCGGCCGGGCTCAGCGCGCGGCACCCGGCTTAGCGGCGGATGGCTTGGCCTCCTCAATCCGGTACAACGCATCCTCCGTCCGCAAAAAGATCGCCCCGGCCGCCACGGCCGGCGACGCCAGGATTCGGGCCGGCATTTGTATCCGGGCAAGCTCCCGGTACTCTCGGCCCGGGGCAATCACGATGACTTCTCCCTGCTCGTTGCAGAAGTAGATCCGCCCATCAGCGAACACCGGAGACGCCGAGAAGTGCCTCCCACCCGCTCGGTCCATAGCTCCTCGCCGCTCTTGGCGTCCAGGCAGGTGAGGACGCCGCGGTCGCTGACCATGTACAGTTCGTCCCCGACCACAATCGGCGAGGCATTGTTGGGCACCTGGCGATCGAACCGCCAGGCAACATGGCTCTCGGTCACATCGCCTTGGCCGCCCAGTCGCAGGGCCAAGAGCTGCCCTCGCGTGTAACCGGTGCAAATGTAAACCATGCCATGCGCGGCCACGGGCCTTGGTACATTGGAAAACCCGTTGTAGTCGCACCACCACAACTCTTTGCCATTGGCGGGATCGTAAGCGCTCACCCGCATGGCCCCGGGATTGATCAGCACTGGTCGCCCTTCATGTTCCACAATCAGCGGCGTGCAGTAAGCCTTGTTGCGTTCGATGTCGGCATTGAACGGCGCCGAACGATCGGTCTTCCAGGCAACCTTGCCCGTCTTCTTGTCAAATGCAACCACGAACCGCGAATCGCGGCCATCGAAGTTCACGATCAGTTTGTCTTCCCAGAGGACGGGAGAACTGCCCGGGCCTTCTTTATGGTCTACCACGTGCGAGTTGTCGGCCCACAGCATCTGGCCGGTTGCCGAATCGAGACAGGCCGTGCCGGCGCTGCCAAAGTGCACGTAAACCCGGCCCTCTTCGATCACGGGAGTGGGCGAGGCGTGCGTATTCTTGGGGTTGGTAGGTAGAGATTCCTCCCGGCGGAAGACTTCCACGGTGAACACGCCCCGGCCGGTGGCGGCATCGATGCGACTTGCCCTCAGCGACCGCCCTTCCTCTTGAGCCGCGGTGAGCCAGACCTGGTTCCCCCAAACCACGGGCGACGACCAGCCTTGCCCCAAGATTGTCGTCTTCCAGGTTACATTGCGGGTATCGCTCCAGGTACGCGGCAGACCGCGAGCGGGCGAGTGCCCTTGGCCCGTGGGTCCGCGAAACTGAGGCCAATCCCCAGTCTGCATGTCCGCTGCAAACAGCGAGCAAGGCACAAGCACGAGCAGACTCCAAAGGCTTCGCATGGTATTCTCGTAGGGCAGGCAAATGGGTCGCAGCGTGGAATCGGGCAGCGCCGCGAATCGAATTGCTACTCTACCCCCAAAGTCTGCCGCAGGCCAGCGGTCGAAGTTGCGGCGAGCCGCAGGGCACAACCCAGTTCATTGCATCGCGCAGAACGACTGCTTGGAACAAAGGGGGGGGGCACCTTCTCCAGTCACGTTTCCTGGGCCGAGTTGGCATCCGTAGCGGCAGGAGGTGCTCTCGCTGCTTCATAAAGGCCGCCGACCCGGGCGACCGCTGACCTACTTTCGCGAACGGTACCGTTCGATCAAGCGGTTGGTCGAACTGTCGTGCGCGAGCTTGGGCGGCGACTTGCTCTGCAGTTCGGGCACAATCCGTTTGGCCAGCGCCTTGCCGAGTTCCACGCCCCACTGGTCGAAGGAGTTGATTTGCCAGATCACGCCCTGCGTGAACACGGCATGCTCATAGAGCGCGATCAACTTGCCGAGGATGTCGGGCGTGAGCCGGTCGGCGAGGATCGTGTTCGATGGCCGGTTGCCTTCGAATACCCGATGCGGAACCAATTCGGCGGGGCACTTCTCCGCGGCAACTTCCGCGGCAGTTTTGCCAAACGCCAAGGCTTCGCTCTGCGCCAGCAGGTTGGCCATCAGCAAATCGTGATGCTCGCCGGCGGGATTCAAACTCTGGCAAAAGCCAATGAAGTCGCACGGAACCAATTTGGTGCCTTGGTGAATGAGCTGATAAAACGAGTGCTGCCCATTGGTGCCCGGCTCGCCCCAATAAACCGCGCCGGTTTGGTAATCCACCTCCGTGCCTTGCAGCATAACATGCTTTCCATTGCTCTCCATGGTGAGCTGCTGCAGGTAGGCCGGGAACCGCTTGAGGTATTGATCGTAGGGCAGCACCGCGAGCGTTTGGGCATTGAAGAAGTTGTTGTACCACACGCCCAACAAACCCAGTACGACAGGCAGGTTTTGCTCGAACGGCGCCGTGCAAAAGTGCTCATCCATCGCGTGAAACCCGGCCAGCAACTGACCAAAGTTTTCAGAGCCCAGTGCGATCATCGTGGAAAGCCCAATCGCCGAATCCATCGAATACCGGCCACCGACCCAATCCCAAAACTCGAACATGTTGGCGGTGTCGATGCCGAACTTCGAAACCTCGGCCGCGTTGGTCGAAACGGCCACGAAGTGCCGGGCGATAGCCGCCTCGTCTTTCAGTTGCCCCAGGCACCAAGCGCGGGCCGTGCCGGCGTTGGTCATCGTCTCTTGGGTGGTGAATGTTTTCGATGCCACGATAAACAGCGTTTCGGCCGGGTCCAAATCGCGCGTCGCTTCGGCGAAGTCGGTGCCATCCACGTTGGAAACGAAGCGAAACGTCAGGTTGCGGTCGCTGTAAAACCGCAGGGCTTCGTAGGCCATCACCGGGCCTAAGTCCGATCCGCCAATCCCAATGTTAACCACCTTTCGAATTGCTTTTCCGGTGTGCCCCTTCCATTGGCCGCTGCGAACGCGATCGCAAAACGCGGCCATGCGGTCGAGCACGGCATGAACCTCGGGCACCACATTCTCGCCGTCGACCAGTATCTTGGCATCGCGAGGCGCCCGCAGCGCCACGTGCAGTACCGCGCGATTTTCGGTCACGTTGATCTTCTCGCCGGCAAACATGCAATCGATGTGCTGCCGCAGCCCGGATTCGCGGGCCAGGTTCACCAAGAGCGGCAACGTTGCGTCGGTGATTCGATTCTTGGAGAAATCGAAATACAGGCCGAGGTCGTCCAACACCAACTTTTGGCCGCGGGCGGGATCGTCTGCGAATAGCTGCCGCAGATGAAGCTGCTTGACCTCGGCATAATGCTTTTCCAAGGCCTCCCAGGCAGTACGAGTTCGAAGCGGCAGAATGCTCATGGCTGCGATTCCTATTCGCGGGGAAGGAGTACCGCCGCATCTTACCTGAACGAGGCCCGCAGGTTCAGCCCCCCGCCATGCGTCAGACGGACCAGTTGGAGTCGCTCAGCCCTCAAGACTTGCGCGAATGGATTCGCGATCATCGCCGCGTCAGCAACTCTGCAATGTGCAGCACCTCGATCTCTTTTTTCAACCGCCGCATGCGGCCGCCAATATTCATCAGGCAACCGGTGTCGGAAGAGACCACGGCGTCGGCCCGCGCGGCTTCAATGCACGCCACCTTGTCGTTGACCATCGATACTGAAATGTCGGGGTACCGCACGGCGAACGAACCGCCAAAACCGCAGCACTGATCCTGGCGATCGATGCCCACGTACTCGGCTCCGTGCACGTGCCGGATCAACTGCTCGATTTCGTTCGTGCCACCCAGCGACCGCAGGTGGCAGGCATAGTGATAGGCCACGCGGCCGCGGTACTTGGCGCCGACATCCAGCACGCCGAGGTGATTGACCAGAAAATCGCTGAACTCAAACGTGCGGCTGGCCAGTTCCGCGGCTCGCGGCTCCCACACGGGATCGCCGTGCAACAGGTGCGGGTATTCGCACTTGAGCATCGCGGCGCACGATCCCGAGGGAACGATCACCGGATACGGATCGCGAAAAACTTCAATCGCGAACTTGGCCTGCTCGCGAGCCAGGTCGGCGAAGCCGCTGTTGAACATGGGCTGGCCGCAGCACGTTTGGTCCTCGGGAAAGTGAATCTCGTGGCCAAGTTGCCGCAGCAAGCAAACGGTCGCCTGACCCACCTCGGGCCGCAACACGTCGCCCAGGCAGGTAATCATCAACTGCAGCTTCACAATGAACTTTCTGAAACGTGCCTGAAGGGCGGGCTGCGCCAAAGGTCGCTTGCCAACGCGCGGGCCTCACCGCCGCGTTGTCAGGTAGCCGATCGATTCGAGAAACGTATCCATCGCCGCTAACGAGGCCTGGTAACTTTCGGGCTGATCGCTGTTGTAGAACTCTGGTCCGGCATTCTCAAATATCTTGAGCCGGCTGATGCTGCCGAGTCCATCCATCCTCTGCTGGAATTTTCGGGCCGTATCGGCTGCAGCCGAATCACCACTGGCGCCGATCATAACCAAGGTTGGCGGCATGCCGTGCCGAATGGCGAGCATGGGGTTGAGCGCGTTGAACCGGTTACCGGGTTCTCCGCCTTGCCCTACGTTGGGAGCGTCGCCCACGAATGGGTCGAACAATACCAAAGCGTTGGGAATGGCGCTGACGGAGGTATCCTCGCGAGGTTCATTGAATTTAGATTCTTTGTCGCTGGTTGCGGCCGCGATTTGCGCGCCCGCTGCGCCGCCCGCGGCGGCGATGCGATCGGGATTGACCCCCAGTTGTCGTGCGCGACTGCGAATCCACCGCATGGCGGTCTTGCCGTCCGCCACGCTCTCCGCCGGCGTGACGCCGTGCTGATCGCCCATCCGATATTCGGCGGCAATGGCCACGATGCCCCGGCTGGCCAAATGATCACACTGAGGATAAAACTGCTCGACGGAGCCACTCTTCCAGTCGCCGCCGGCAAAAAACACCATTGCTGGTCGGCTTTGATTGGGACGGGCGCCGGGCGGCTCAAAAATGTGCAGCTTCAGTTCGCTCGGCCCCTTCCCCTTGGCATTTGGTCCAGCGGCGGCCACCTTGTAAACAACCGATTGTGTGGGCTTGAACGACGGCGGATCGGCAGCAGCCGAACTTTGCACCAGGGCGGCCCACAAACCAAGCGCTGTCAATAGTTTGCTGGACATCGAAAGCTCCCACGACCTAAGTAGTTTTCCGATGAAGCCGCACATGCCGGCAATCGCGTCGGCGAAGGGTGCCTTACTTCGCCATCTCCGGCGGAGTTTTTCCGCAGGTTGTCGGTCCCATGCGCGGATAAAGTGCGGGTGGCTCAACGTCCGTCGACGACCGTGAATTCCGCGGTCGATCCCGGCGGCTTGGAAAACGTTACCCTCAGTTCCGGAGCCTCGTCCTCGCCGACGTCGACTCGAAGCGTGATGGCATGCAGCCCTCGCTCCAACTCGACCGAAAATTCAGAGTCGCCAGCAAATGGCTCGTCGTCCACCCAAACGGTATAGGGGGCATCGAATTCAATACGCACTGCCACCTTGCCCGACATTGTGACGTTTAAGTCGCCTCGCAGGTAGAGCACTTTGCTCTTGAAGCGGCGGACGATTTCTTCCAGGGGCAGCCAGCCGGCCACCTTGGCGTAAGCCGGATGCCAGGCCGAAGCATCCAATGCTAGCACTTGCTCGGAGAATGTTTCGGAGTTGGGAACGCCGGCCGTCAGCGAATCGTCGTGCGGCGCCAGCACGCGCCACCGCTGCACGGTGGCCCGGGTGCGGATGGCATAAGGTCCCGGTTTTCCCAATTCCGAGAGAAACCGCACCAGATCGACCAGTTCTGCCCTGGTGAGAAATCGCGTGAGCCCCTTGGGCATCAGCGAGCGTCCTTCGACCATGTCGTCGATCGACGCCACCGGAATACTTCGCTGTTCGCCGTTGGCTTCTTTGAGCAGGATTCGTTCGTTGTTTCGATCGGTGATAATGCCCTGGTAAATCTTCCCCTCGTCGGTGACGACAATGTGCGTCAGGTACGCTTCCTTCACGGCCTCGTCGGGAAGCAGGATCGACTTCACCAAGTAATCGGGCGGGGAACTGGATCCAACCGGGCTGAGATCGGGGCCGACATCGCCACCGGCCTTGCTCACCGCGTGGCATTTCATGCAGCTTAAATCGTCGCGGCGGAAAATCGCCTCGCCCCGCGCGGGGTCGCCCGTCGCCAGCACCTCGGCTACGATCTGCTTGATCTCTTCCTCGGTGGGCGGCGGCGGTTCCTCTCCAATCCCAGCGGCATCGCCCAAAATTTTGGCCAGTTGTCCATCGGAACGCCCCACGGCGTACATGTGACGGAGTGCAAGTTTGGCCGTTTCTGGCGAAAGTTTGCGATCGGCCAGTGCGGCCGCCAGGGTGTTCGACCCGCCTTGATGATTGAGAAAGGCATCGATCAACGACGCCGGATCTACGTCCTTTGGCTCCTGCGACAACAGTTCGGCCGCCAGCGGCCCCGCCCCGCGAGGGTCGAGCATGGCCAAAGCTGCCGTACCGCGATACCGCACGGGCAAGGGTTGGCTAGCGGCCGTCATTTTCACAAGTGCCTGGCGGCTGGCCTGGCTTCCAATGGCCACGAGCGCATTCACCGACGCTTGCTGTAACCGCGGGTCATCGCCGCTTGCCAATTCGCTGAGGCTGTCACTCAGCGCGTCCACTTTCCAAACGCCGGCCAAATAAATTGCCGCCAGGCGAGTCTTCGCGTCCACCGGCGAATCCATTTCCGGCAGGATCAACTTCCGAAGTTGCTCCAGGTTTTCGTCGGGTTGGACGTTGCGGTTCTCGGCCGCCGCGGCCAACACGTCGAGCGCTTTCAAACGCACAGCGCCGCGGTAACCCTCGGGAGAAACACACTGCTGGTAGATGAAGTCCAGGTCCGCGGCATTCCCGCGACTGCCGACCAGTTCCAGCAACGTGGGAATGCGATCCTCAGGCACCCGACCGCTCTTGAGCAACCGCATCATGGCGGCCGCGGGGGAGTCTTGGGCGGGGCACTCGACAGCCGCGGCGGCGAAAGCAAACGAGGCGACAATCGCGAAACACAAGTTGCGGGACGTATGCATCATCATTTTCTGGGAAGATATATGAACCGAAATCATGGCAGAAAAGTCCCAGACCGCGAGACGCCAGGAAGCAAATCCCGCTGGGGCAAAATACTCGAGCGCAGCGGATCGGCAGGCCGAGTCGCCGGCCGATCCGTTCTTGACAACCGCCCGCGTCTCGCTACTTCGTCTCTTTGCCACGCCGTTCCAACGTGCTGAGCGTTTCCTTCAAGGTGTATTCTAGGTACGCATCTTGGTCGTACAGCAACGACTCCAGCGCCACCTCTTCCGCGGCTGGCACGTCATCACCCTTGAAAAAGCTGGCCGCCCGCACGGCTTCCAGCCGCACTCGGGGATGCTCGTCGCCCGCCTGGGTTTTCAATAGCCCCAGCGCGCCGTCAACGCGATCGCGCCAGTAGCACAACACGCGGGTGGCCGCGGCCCGGGCACGATGGTCCGGGCAGCGCAACAGTTTTTTCAGCAATTCTTGGTCCACCAGGTCGTGGTGCTGCTCAACCCACAGTGCTTCGAGCAAGTGATGCCAATATTCCGGTTCTTGAGAATCTTGCGAGGCTACCCAGCGATCGAGTTCCGCTTTCACGGCTTTGGTGTCGTGGCGGCGAAGTTCGAGTCGCGCCCGATATCGAGTGCGATCCTCATATTCCTTGAGCAGGTCGAGCAAGGCCGGAATCGGTTCACCTTCAATCTTGGCCGGCTTGACCAGCGGGCGGCTCTTGTAGGTGATCCGCCAGATTCGACCATGCGCTTTGTCGCGATTGGGGTCGCGAAGCGAATGCTGCATGTGGCCGATCAAAGGATTGAACCAGTCCACCACGTACAGCGCGCCATCGGGGCCAAACTGCAAATCGACCGGGCGGAAGTTGGGATCCGACGACTGCAACAACGGTTCGACCGGGTCGGCCGCGAATCCCGAACCGTCGTCTCGCATGCGATACCGCAGGACGCCATGGAAACCGATGCAGTTGTTGAGCAGATAGTCGCCCTGCGTGTCGTCCGGAAAGTGGCGGCTGGAGACAATCTCGCAACCAGCCGTCGGGCGCCACTGCTTAGTGAGAAACTGCTTCAACGAGGCATGCTTTTGCGGGTAATCCACCTGGCCCGAGAAAGCCGTGCCGTAGTAGTTGGCCCCGCCCGAGGCGTCGGCCACGAAGTTTTGTCCCCAACGATCAAAGACATGGCCCCAGGGATTGGCAAACCGGTAAGAGACAAAAACCTCAAATTTTTCGGTCCTGGGCTCGTAACGAAATACGCCCGCGTCGGAACAACGCTGCGGTCCATAAGGCGTTTCCACCTGGGTTTGATGGAATGTGCCCTCTTGGAAATACAGCGCGCCGCCTGGTCCCCACTCAAAGGCGCTAATGGAGTGATGGCTGTCGGCTGAATCAAAGCCATGCAAAATCACTTCTTGGTGGTCGGCTTTGCCGTCGCCGTTGGTGTCTTTCAGGAATACCAGATTCGGCTGTTGGGCCACATACGCTCCGCCGTCGCCCAACTCGATGCCCGTGGGAATGTGCAAACCGTCGGCGAACACCGTTTGCTTGTCGGCTTTGCCGTCTCCCGTGGTGTCTTCAAGGATTAGCACTTTGTCATCTACCGGCACGCCCGGCAAGTATTGCGGATAACTCGCCATGGTGGTTACCCACAACCGGCCGCGGGCATCGAACGCCATCTGCACGGGGTTTTCCAGATCTGGAAATTCCACCTCCGAGGCAAACAGGTTGATTTCGTACCCCTCGGGCAAATGAAACTGGCCGAGTGATGCGTTCGGATCGGTGAGTTTCACTGGAAAATTGATGTTCGTCGGGATAGCAGGCAGGTCGCCCGTCGAACTGTCGTCGATTACGTCGGGAACCGGTTTCCCCTGGGCCACGTCCCACACCCTTTGATCGCGCAGCGCAATCATTTTCCGCAGTTTCTTGAATTCCTCGGGAAAGTTCACGACGCCGAAGGGCGCCTTGCGGCCGCCGTAAATGTAAAAGCCGTTGACCGCGCGATAGTCGTACCAGAATTGCAGGTTCTTTTCATTCACCGCCGCGCGCAGTTGCGGCGATCCCTGGGGCATGCTGCGCGCTCCAAACAGCGCCTCGTCGAGCAGCGGCGCCAATTGGCGGTAGCCATCGTCGGTGAGGTGAATGCCATTGAACGTGAGCGGCTGGCTGCCTTGCTGCATCAACTTAAGCGTGGGGGCGAATAAATCGACGAACATCACGCCGTGAGCGGCCGCCGTTTCCCGCATTGCGTCGGCGTAAAGCTTGAGGTTGTCGTTATTGCGCTTGCCGGCGAACAGCCCTCGATCCTTGAGGTCTTCGTTAGCGATGGGCGACACCAGCACCAGTGTCGGTGGGTGCTTGCCGTTGTAATTTGTGGAAGTCGTCTCTTGGATGAACTTCTCGAGGTCGGCCTTAAACCTGGCCAAACCTGCCGGACCGCCAAACGATTCGTTAAAGCCAAAAAACGCCAGAATCACATCGGGCTTGTGGTCCGTGAGATTGTGACCGTGGTCCTGAAAATCCTTGGAACGGAGTCGAATCGTCAGTTCGTCGGCCGACCAACCCAAGTTTCGCACCACCAGATTCAACTGAGAAAAACGGCTATGCAACAGCGTTTCCCAGTGGCCAAACCGCTGCATCCGTTCGGCGAGCGTGTTGCCGATCAACACAATTCGATCGCCTTTCCGCAGGTTCAACGGGGTTTCCGCGGCCGAAATGCCGTCAAAGGGACAAACGCACCACGCCATCACCAGGGCAATCTTCCACCAGGTGTTACGACTCGGAAACATACATACTCTCGATTGAAAGGTGTTTATGGCGGCAATCGCAGCCGGAGTGAAATGATACGTTGGTCGCTGAACCCGGCAGATTCAGGATCCTTGGCATCCTGGGCAGGACAAAGGCGTGCTCTGCCACGCGCCGAGCACACCAGCACGCAGCCGAAAATCAACAGGCGGGTTCTGATATTGCCGAAACGATCGATTCCGACACCCCCTCGTAAGGGACCAACTCGCTCAATGAGCAGTTGAAGTCTCCCAGTATAAATGCCTGATCGCGTTAATTCCATCAATACCAGCAAATGCGTGAATCCGTGGAGGTTGCCACCCCGTCGTGGCCACCCCGCTGCAGACCAGTTGCCGCGTGTCCACCGCTGAACGGCACCACCGATCCGGATGCGAGATTTTCGCCCCCCGGCCAATCGTGAGCTAGATTCGTAATGGGTCATCAACTGCAATGTGACCCATCGCGGGCAGCGAATTGTTTATCACTACCCCGACCCGGGGGTTGCTGGGAGTCGCCCATGGCCGTGCCTACTCGCAATACGGATCTGCGGCTGCGCAAGTTTGTCGATGGACCATTGCAGGGCGCTTTGCTACTTCGAGTCCTGCTGTATGCATCGTGTTGCCTGACGGTGGTTACCGTCATGATCCTGACGTGGCGAATTGCCGTGAGCGGCCCGGCGCGCGTGTTTTACACGCATTTCGACGACCTGTGGTTTCAATACGGCCCCGTCGTGATTGCCCTGCTGCTGCTGTTGCCGCTCATCATGATCGACGTGGTGCGATTCAGCCACCGATTCGTCGGCCCCATGCTGCGAATGCGGGCGGAAATGCGCGCCTTGGCCGAGGGCAAGCCGGTCGAGCCCATTCGCTTCCGCAAGAACGATTACTGGCACGAAGCCGCGGAGCACTTCAACTTGTTGCTCCAACGTATCCACGACCAAGAAGAACAATTGAAGCTATTGAACGAGCAACAGCAAAACGCGGAACTGGTGTCGTAAATGACTTTTCGCGATTCGTGCTGCGAGACCGGCGCCGTAGGGGCCATTGCCCCGCTCCGATCGCGGCGAAACAGAATCGCCCCTGTCCTCTTCGGACCCGATGGGTGCAATGACGATGGCCGAAATCGCCTTTGAAGTGCCGCGCGGGCGTCCTGCTTGGAAACTGCTCGTCCTGCTGTGCTACGCCGCGTTTGCGGTCGCAGCCTACAACTGGTCGCACAGCGTGAGCGGTTGGATCGTGCTGGGCATTGCGCCGGCACTGCTCATCGACCGGCTCATCTTCAGGGTGCTGCCGCCGAGCAGCGATTCGGTGGCGGCGCAATTTGGTATCCGCATGGGATACTTTGCGTTTGGCCTGGTCGCGTTCACGTTCTTCACCGAAGGCCGCATCACCGTCCTCGAAACCGCATTCGTCGCTTTGGTGCTTTCGCTGGCAACGTTTCTGTTGGAATACCTGCTCGAACTGACGTTCTATACGTATTACCGGTTGCGTGGCTTTCCCGCCTCGCACCGCATTGGCCCCATCCAGTTGGCCGGTTTGGCGGCCGCCCTGGCCCTTCCCCTGGTGCTCTTCCATCCCCTGATGGCCGTGCACCCCGTGCGGCGCGTCGCCCATCAAACCCCCGCCGACCTGGGAGCTCCCTATCAGGAACTGCAGCTACGAACCGAGGATGGATTGACCCTTGGCGCCTGGTTCATTCCCAACGACGATTCTCGAGCCGTTGCCATTTATTGCCACGGTTATGGCGAGAATCGAGGGCAATCGCTCACCATCCTCCGGGCACTCCGCAAGATGGGACTGGACGTCATGGCCTTCGATTTTCGCGGTCATGGAACCAGCGACGGCCACACGGTCACATTTGGCCATCGCGAGGTTCGCGACTTGCAATCCGCCATTGCCATGGTCAAATCCCTCCGTCCCGACAAACCGATTTTCGTTATCGGAGTCTCGTACGGCGCGGCGGCCTTGTTGCACGCTCTGCCCGAACTGGACGGAATCGCCGGCGTCTGGGTCGATTCCACCTACGGCAGGTTTCAATCGGTGGTCGATCGCAGTTTTGCCTTCCTGCCCGATGCCATGCGACCCTCGTTCGTGCAGATTGCCAGCGCGCTGATCCGGGCGGATTGCGGGTTTCGCACCACGGACATCAATCCCATCGATCGCCTGAAAGACGTTCGCGTGCCCATCTATTTTTGCCATTGGCGTGGCGACCCCGTCACTTCGTTTGAAGAAGGGCAGGAACTCTTCGATGCTTACCAGGGCCCCAAGCGAAATTATTGGGTCGACGATACCTCGCTCGAGCAAACCCTCAGTCCGGCGGGCAGGCGCGAGTATTACCGGCGGCTCTATCAGTTCGTGAATGAGTGTCTGGCCGGCACGGTGAACGCACCGTTGCCGTCCGCGGAGCCGGATGAACGTGCTCCAGCGAATGGCGACGACGCGGCGCCCGTGCAAAATGCCAACAACCTGGATACACCTGCCGTCGGCAAACTGTAATTCTGCTTCCCCCGGCATGCTTCACGCGCCGCCCAAGGTTCAACCTGCGGCGGCAAATTCAGGGGGTTGAGATCGCAACGATTCGGCAACCAGCCCGACTTGCCACGGGGTGCCAATCGGTTTCGCGGTGATCAGCGGCCAACCAAAACCGGATAAGTGTTCGGAAAGGTCGCCCGGCAATGGATCGATTCGCGTCGAATCACCCTGGTAGGTTGCCCCATTCAACCGACGCGCGTCTTGGGCAGCGGGTGCCAATGAACGGCGACATTTCTGGCCCACCCATCCACACACCCCGCGGCCCGTCGGTTCGCCAACAGAAAACGGCGTCGAAAGCGCCTGGGCCATTTGCGGCGAATTCCGTCAGCGCCGAGTGGTCGAATCTGGTTTTAGCGTGCCGAGTTGCACTGCTGCTCGATTTTTCCGCTGCAAACCGTTACTCTGAATGAAGCAACTACGGTTTAACTAGCAACGCAGAACCGTAGTTCGCCCCCCCCACCTTATGCTCAATAACACACCAGGGCTGCTTTCTCCCATGACCGTTGATGCTGGCCAAATGCGGGAAATTCGCTCCAAAGTCGAGTCCGGAGAACGCCTTACCTTTGAGGACGGTCTGTTTCTCTACCAGCCACAAGTCGATCTACACGAACTGGGCGCCTTGGCGAATCTCGTGCGCGAGCGACTCAACGGCAACTACGCCTATTACAACATCAACACCCATCTCAACCCAACCAACGTTTGCGTGTACCGCTGCACGTTCTGCGCGTTTCGCTCCGATCTGCGCGACCCCAAGGGTTATGTGATGAGCGACGAGCAGATACTTGCTCGAGGGCAAGAGGCCGTCGATTGCGGGGCGACCGAAATGCACATCGTGGGCGGTCTGCACCACCAAAAAAAATACGACTGGTACGTGCATATCGTGCGGATCTTGCACGAAGCTTTCCCAAATCTTCATCTCAAGGCCTGGACGGCCGTCGAGATCAACTGGTTCGAGCACATGACCAAACGCTCCGCGCGGGACATCATCGCGGAGATGATGGACGCAGGCCTGGGCAGCATGCCCGGCGGCGGCGCCGAAATATTCCACCCCGAGGTTCGTGACCGCATTTGCGAACACAAAGCCGACAGTTCCCGCTGGCTTGACGTGCATCGCCAGGCCCACGCCCTGGGGCTTCGCACCAACTGCACCATGCTGTACGGGCATCTCGAAAACGCGTTTCACCGCATCGATCACCTGATTCGACTCCGCGAGTTGCAAGACGAAACGGGCGGTTTCCAGACGTTTATCCCCTTGGCCTTCCATCCGGAAAACACCGGCCTAAGCCACATTCCCAAACCCTCAGCGCTGGTGGATCTGCGAACCATGGCCATCAGCCGGCTCATGCTCGACAACATTCCGCATATCAAGGCCTACTGGATCATGCTCGGAATTGGCACGGCACAGACGGCCTTGAGCTACGGCGCCGACGATATCGACGGCACGGTTCGCCACGAGTTGATCTATCACGACGCCGGCGCCACCACGCCCGAGATGCTGTCGGTGGAGCAGATTCGGCGGCTGATCAAAGAGGCGGGCCGCGAACCGATCGAACGCGATACCCTTTACCGCCGGGTGCAGCGGACAGGCTCCCAGTGGCAAATTGGCGAGGCGGTTGCCGCCAGGTAGTTGCTCCCACCAGGCGTCCATCGCGACGTGCAAATCCTCATCTGTCGACTTGCCAACACAATCGCCACTTGCCCTGCCCCCCATCCTGGCTCGCCTGGCGAAAACTCCGATCGCCGCGAATCGCACTTTGGCGACTCGGTTCGATCGGACCGTACCCAGAAGCTCTTCCTATCTCTTCTATCCGGCCTGTTTACGCAACGCACGCCAACTGCGAACGAACTTTGTCCCAGTAGACTGCGCGGCAGTTCACGGAACTGTCCGCAAGTACGAAGTGAACATCAACCTATTGCCCGCAAGATTTGCCACGGCGCCGGTTTGCTGGCGCCGATGCATGCCGCCGTGGCAACCGCCTGCGACATCGGGTTGAACTCCGCTTTGGCGTCCGCTAGCTTGGTAATTGGAATCCTTCAGCCGCGTCGTTTGTGTTCGACTCGCCGTTAGGACGCGGCGCCTCACCATCCAACTAGCCAATTCTCCTCCCCATCACCATGAAGACTGGCTTTGTCAGCATATTAATGGGCTCGGTCATCCTGACCGGTGCGTTGATCTTCGCCATTACCTGGAAGCCAGGCGCGGCCGAACGCAGCGACACCTTGCATATTTATTGCGCGGCCGGAATTCGCCAGCCCATGGTCGATGCGATGGCCGCCTACGAGAAGGAATACGATACCGCGTTCCGGGCCAGTTACGCGGGATCGGGCGCCCTGCTCAGCGATATGCGCGCTGGAGGCGGCGACATCTACCTGGCCGCCGATATCACCTATATTGAGGAAGCAGGCAAGCAGGGGCTCGTCCGCGAAGTCTTCCGCCTCGCCCGGCAGCATCCCGTGGTTGTGGTTCGCCAAGGGAATCCCAAGAAGATTTCCGGGCTTTCCGACCTCATGCGCGAGGATGTGAAACTCTCGCTGGCACAGCCCGACGTGGCTGCGGTCAGCACGGTAAGTCGTCGGTTGTTGGGCGCCGAATGGGAGCCCCTTTGGAAGTCCATCGACGTCGCCCGCGATACCGTCAATGCAGTGGCCAACGACGTAAAAGGGGAGTTCGCCGACGCCGGTATTGTTTGGGACGCTACCGCCGCCACGTATCCAGAACTGGAAATCGTGCCGGTGCCGGCGCTCGAAAACACGCCCAACTATATTTCGGTGGCGGTCATGTCCGATGCCACGGGCGCGCGTCGCCGGCGGGCGCTGCACTTCCTCCGTTACCTGGCCAGCGAAGACCGCGGGCTGCGGTACTTCGCCGATCGCGGCTTCAACACCATTGCGGGCGATAAGTGGACCGAACGGCCAGAGATCGAATTCATGGCCGGAGGCGTCAACCGGCCTGTCGTCGAACCGGTTGTTAAGCAGTTTCAGGAGGATTGGGGCTGCGAAGTAAACGCCACGTACAACGGTTGCGGCATCTTGGTAGGCAGCATGAAAGCGGGCGCGCGGCCCGACCTCTACTACGCCTGCGACGTCTCTTTCATGACTCCCGTTCGCGATCCGCAGGGCCTCAACCTGTTCGAGTCGCCAATCAATTTTTCCAAGACCGATATTGTGATCGTTACCGAAAAAGGGAACCCCAAGCATCTGAAAACATTGGCCGACTTGGCGCGGGAAGGCGTCAAGTTGGCTCTCTGCGATCCTCAAAAAAGCACCCTCGGCGAATTGACCGACGTGCTGCTGACCAACCAGGCGCTGCTGGATCCTGTACGCGCCAACCAGATTTTTTCGTCGCCGACTGCCGATCAGTGCGTCCAGGCGGTGGTGGCGGGACGGCTGGACGCAGCCGTGGTTTATCGCGCCAACACCGTAAATCAGGAACAGAAGCTGGAGATTCTGACGATCGACGATCCCTTGGCTTTCGCCGTGCAACCCATCGCCGTGGCCCGCGAGGCGCGCTACAAACAACTGGCGACGCAACTGCGCGACGCCATTGTTGCTGATGAAAACCGCCGTCGCCTCGCGGATCTTGGCTTTGAGGTCGCAGAATAGTGGGCGCCGCGATCCCTCCCATCAATGCTCCCGCTTCGGGATCTGCCGAAGCGGCGGTACCCGCTGCCCCGGCTCCCCATGATGAACGGCACCATCGATCCCGGTCCGACGTGCCATTTTATGTCGGCTTGGGCGTGTTGGCGTTCTTCTACGTCGGCCTGATCGTATCCATGCTGCTGGCCGACGTGCTGTACGCGCGGCTGGGGCATTTCGGTCGCATTCTGCGAGATCCCGATATTCAATTCGCCATCAAGCTAAGCCTGCTGTCCTGCTCGGTCAGCACCATTCTGGCCCTGTGGGTGGCCGTGCCGGTTGGCTACTTGATGTCGCGAGTGAATTTTCCCGGCAAGAATTTCGTGGATGCTCTGCTCGATATTCCCATCGTGCTCCCGCCGCTGGTCATTGGACTAAGCCTGCTCATCCTCTGCCGGCAATCGTTCTTCAAACCGCTCGATGATTGGTTGGGCATTGCGTTTCATTGGCCGGCAGTGATTGTCGCACAGTTCGCCGTCGCTTCGGCGTTTGCCGTGCGGACCATGCGGGCAACTTTTGACGAAATTTCTCCCCGCCGCGAGCAAGTGGCCCTCACCCTGGGTTGTAGCCGCAGCCAGGCTTTTTGGCGGGTGGTGTTCCCCGAGGCCCGGATTGGACTGCTCACCGCGGGCACGCTGGCCTGGGCCCGCAGCCTGGGCGAATTTGGACCCATTTTGGTGTTTGCCGGATCCACGCCGCAAAAGACCGAGGTGCTGCCGGTTTCGGTACATTTGCACTTGAGCATTGGCGATATCGAAGGCGCCGTGGCCATCTCGCTGCTGATGATCCTGGTGGCGGTGGTGGTGTTGGTGGTGGTACGAACGCTCGCCCGTCGCGATGCGATTGGCCGCGGTTTCCGCTAACGGCACGGCAAGTTTGCCCGGCATCACAACTCTCCTCTCTGCTTTCTTGCCTGCTGCAGATGATTTCCGCAACCAACCTCACAATCGCCGCCGGAACCTTTGTATTGCGGAACGTCAATTTGTCGATTCCCGCCGGCCAATACGCCGTGATGATGGGACGCACCGGTTCCGGCAAGACCACGTTGCTGGAAACCATCTGCGGACTCAAGAGACCCATTTCCGGCCAGATTGAATTCTTCGGGCGCAACGTCACCCGGCTCAAGCCTTCCGACCGCGGAATTGGCTACGTGCCGCAAGACGGCGCGCTGTTCTCGACGATGACGGTTCGCGAGCACCTGGCATTTGCACTGGAAATCCGCCGCTGGTCGGCAACCGAAATCGATCGACGCGTGCAAGAACTGGCCGAACTGATTGGTCTCACGCACTTGCTGCACCGTTATCCGCTCGGGCTCTCGGGAGGAGAATCCCAGCGAGTTTCGCTGGGCCGAGCATTATCGTTTCGTCCGCGTATCTTGTCGCTCGACGAACCCCTAAGCGCCCTGGACGACGACGCGCGAATTTCCATGATGGAACTGCTCAAGCGCGTGCAGCGTGAGACGGGAGTCACCGTGCTCCACGTCACCCATAACCGGCTGGAAGCCGAACGGCTGGCCGATTATCGCTTGCGCATCGCCAATGGCGAGGTGCGCGTGGTTGAAAGCTTCAACGCGGTCGAAAACGTCTGACAGCGTTCCGTCAAATTCATTCTTTTCCCATCATCCCCGAGCCGGCCGTGAATCAAGACGCTTGTTATCGAACCACGCGCCGGGCCGAATTTCGCGACACCGACGCCGCCGGCATTGTGCACTTCTCCCGCTTTTTCACCTGGATGGAAGAGGCCGAGCATGAATTGCTGCGGCTGCTGGGGTTCTCCGTGATGCATCACGACGCGCACGGCCAGATCAGTTGGCCTCGTGTCTCCGCCGCTTGCGACTTTCGAGGTTCGGTGCGTTTCGAAGACGTGGTGCAAATCGAACTCTCGATCGAGCGTATTGGAGAAAAAAGCGTGTCCTACGTCTGCAAATTCTGGCACGAAGGAAAATTGATCGCCGAGGGTAAACTGGTCGCCGTGTGTTGCCGCCTGCTTCCTGGCCAGCCGCCGGTTTCCATCCCCGTTCCCGAGTTCATGCGAACCCGCTTGGAACGCTACCGGTCGGCGGACCGGCCTGAATAACTCGGACAATTAACCCCGAATGGCTACGAGAATCGGCCATAAATGCCGAAATGCCAAGTTGCTCTTAGGCGTTTTTTATCTTTCCGCCCACAATCACGGTTTCGGCCACGCCGCGCAAGCGGTAATTGTGAAAGGGACTGTTGCGACTCTTCGAGCGAAATCTCGTCACGTCCACGACCCACTCGCGATCGGGGTCGATGATCACGACGTCGGCATCGGCCCCGGTTCGCAGCGTTCCCTTATTGGCCAGGCCCAAAATCCGCGCCGGGTTGCAGGTCAGTTTCGCGAGTGCCGCGGTCCAGTCCAAATGGCCGGGCTCGATCAATTGCGTGACCACCAGCCCCAGCACGGTTTCCAGCCCCACTATGCCGAACGGCGCCAGGTCCAATTCCTGCATTTTCTTTTCCTCGGCGTACGGGCGGTGCTGGCTGCAAATGGCCTCGATGGTACCGTCGACCAGGCCACCAATGCAGGCGTCTACGTCTTGCCGCGAACGAAGCGGTGGATTGGTCTTGCAGTTGGAATCGAACGTCCGAAGCGATTCGTCATTCAGAGTAAACAAATGGGGACTGATTGCCGCGGTGACGCGCACCCCACGCGCCTGCGCCCGCCGCAAAATCTCCACGCTACCCGCTGTCGACACCTGAAGTAGATGCACCCGTCCACCAGTCGCCTCGGCCAGCGAAACGTCGCGGCTGATCATGACTTCCTCTGCCGACGCAGGCATGCCCGACAACCCCAGCACCATGCTTTCCAAACCGTCGTGCATGACGCCGCCGGAAGTCAGTTCCTTCACCTCGGCATGACTGAAGATGGTTTTGTCGAACATCAGGCAATATTGAAATGCCCGCCGCATCAACTCGGCGTTGGCGATGGGGGCGTCGCCATCGCTGAAAGCCACGGCGCCGGCTTGCACGAGTTGGCCAATTTCCGCCAGTTCTTGCCCCGCGCGATTCTTGCTCACGCAAGCCACCACCAACACGTGGCAATTACCGGCACGCTCGGCCTGGTGTTGTACAAACTCCACCGTTCCTTGCGAGTCGATAGGGGGATCGGTACCCGGCATGCACGCCACCGTGGTGAAACCACCCGCCAGTGCGGCGGCCGTTCCCGTCGAGATGGTTTCGTCCTCCTCGAATCCCGGTTCGCGCAGTTCTGCGCACAGGTCGATCAAGCCGGGGGCCACGATGCGACCCGCGGCATTCAGTCGCGGACAATCGCGATGGGCGTCCACACCCAAACCGGCAATCCTGCCGTCTTCCAGCAACACGCTCATTACACCATCAACCCCCTGACTGGGATCGATCACGCGACCATTTTCAATCAACAATTGCAACATACTGGTTCTTTTTGCTCCCAAGCAAATCAACAACGGCTTTCCGAACCCCGCCCTCGGCGAAATGGCGCTGGGTTGTCCCTCCCGTTATCGCAGATTTTGAGCCCATTTCGATAGGCTGCTGATCCACGGCAAAACAATCCGGGCGGTCTCTCCCCCGCCCAGGGCAATTCACCGTCAACACAATCACCTCGGCAGATATGGCCCAGGCCGCTTGAGCGCCCCCACGTGCCGCCACCTCGGTCGATTCTGCAAAATCCGTTCCCGGTGGTCCGTTCCTGACAGTCAATCGCCAGGCGGCGATCCTCCTTCGCTCGGCCGCGACCCCCACAACTGGTAAATGGCAAAACTGCGGTTGGCCGCCACCACGGGCAGGGGCAGCGGGGGATGGCTTGGCGTGAGCGCGTACTGCGCTCCGTATTTTTTGCCAAGCCGAACCAATTCTGCCGCGGGCCAAAGCGACAGCGAGACAACGGGCCGCACATAGTATTGCGCGGTAGAAGCAACGGAGCCTGTGGCGCCCCCCAATGCGCCGGTCGCGAATCGTCCCTCCGAAAAATGGTGCACAGTCTGTACGCGCTGCCACCACTGAATGATGGCGTCGGCATCTTGGGGAATGTCTTTCCAATTGGCCACTTCCGCGCGATGCGCTCGCCAGCGAAATGTTTGCGACGAACGCGGCGTGAGAAACACGCTCCCTTCCGGCGTGCGTTCCCGAGCCGAATTGCAGATATCGATCCAATCCTGATGGCGTGCCCGCCGGTCCCCGGGAATCATGCCCGCCACGTGCCGCTCGGCGCGGGGAATCCAATCGGCACGACGCACTAGGAGTTCTTGCGCCAACACCACGCCGCCTGCCGCCACGGCCAGCAACAAGCCAACCTGGGTTAGTCGTCGATACCGCTCTCGGCCCGCCGCAATCAAGTACACGATGCCCAGGCTCAAACCCAAGGGAGCGAAAGCGTCGGCCAGTCGAAACCAGTAATAGCGGAGAAGCGCCGTCCGCCCATTTTCGGCAATCGGCAGCAAGAGTCCCAACCCCAGCCCCAAGGCGGCAATCAGCAGCGACCCGAATATGACCCAGGCCAGACGTCGCCGTCCCGCCATGCCGGCGGCCCAGGCTTCCTCGCCGCCGCCAATCGCGCCAGCTTTGGCCAATCCTTCGTCTTGTGCCAGCGCCGCGCCATCGCGAGCCGTTCTCCATTTCCGGCAACTGAGCCAGCCCACAAGAATGGCCGCCGCCACAACCACGGTGAAACGCCACCAATTGTCGGCAGGAAACTGTCGAGGATCGAGGTGATGTCCCAGGCGGAGGACCACGTAGATGTAGTTCGCTTGGGCAACAACCGCTGGATTGCTGCCTAGGGTGAGCAACAGGGCAGGCAGCAATCCCGGCAAACTGATAGCGATTCCCGCCAGCAAGCCTGGCAACATTTTCAGCAGCCCAGGTCGATCGGCATCGCGATCCATCAACCAGGCAAAACCCAGGCAAACGCCGGTCCACCCTCCCACCAGCACATGAAATGCGGATGCGGCGCCCACGGCCACCCAGGCCATGTTCCAACGACCCCGCACCAGGGCCTCGAGGGCCAGAAAAACGCAGACGTAGGCAAAGCCCTTGGCTTCGGCGCCGCCCACCACCCATTCACCGCTTAAGTGACCGTGGGCCATCAACCCCACCAGCAGCACCGCGCTGAGCACGGCATACAGCGGACGGGGAACAATTGCCCACGATAATCGCTGCCAACTCCACGCCAGTAGAATCCAAGTCAGCAGCCGCACTGTCCATACAAGAGTTTCCTGGCCCAACCAGAGCCCCATCCATCCCACGGTCCAGTAGAACGCCAGGTGGGCCTCGGCAGAATCCAGAAACAAGTCATTCGCAATCACCTGGGGGTGCCAATAGTGTATCGCCTTGAGCACATAATGTGCTTCATTCACATCGGGGACCGGCCAGCCAGCGAAAACAAAGAACACACCCAAGATCAGAATGATGTCCGTCAGCCGCGTGATCTTCTTCACCCGAACCAGGTTTGGAAATGTGTCGGATGGCATGCGGCGACTCGGGCGCATTGATTCATGCGAACAGCGTCCAGCGCGGCGGAACCAATAACCGCCGTGTGGCGCCAATCCATGGCGCCCTGACGCCTAGGCAAGTTTGCCCGATCCTACCAATTCGGCGGGCCGCCACAAGCGGCGTTCCCCCGAGAAGCCATGTCCAGGGCGCTAAAGTACGAACACCAAGATCAAAATGATGATCAACACAGTCAGCAGTCCGCCACTGGGACCGTATCCCCAATTTCGACTATAAGGATAGACCGGCAACGAACCGAACAACAGCAACAGCACCAAAACCAGCAAGATGATCCCCAGCATTCCCATTTGAAAGCCTCCCCGAGGTTAAGTACCGCAAGTTAGGGTTGCGTTTTGAAATACAAGTCCGCCCGAGACGGCCGGAACAATAAGGAAAATGCAGCGCTGACCATTCGTTGGACAGGTGGATTCGACAAGAAATCTCCGTCCTGAAAAGCACGGCTGCAATCCACGCCGGCGCGCCAGCGTTCCCTTACCGCCATGCCTTCGGTTGCAACTCATATGCCGATGCTGGTGCGACAGGTGTACGCATCAAAAATTCCTCTGAAGCGAGTGCGACAAAGCGACGCGGTGCCTGTGGGACCGTTCATTAATTCCATGCCTCGGATTACACTCGTGAAGTTGCACGGCGACTCGCGGCATGAACCAACGCCGGCCACAAAGAAAACCTGGCGATTGTCTCACGCACTCACCCCCCGCGTTTGCCCCGTCGAAATCACGCCAACGTGTACGCCTGCTCGACATCTTGACTGCGCGGCGACCACGGGCGTGAACCGGATTTAGAGGAGCTGCCCCCTGAATGCCCCGGTAAACCAGGTGTGAATTCCCGCTGTTGGCACAATTTGCCGCATTCGATTACCTCCTGGCATGGCGATTGCTTTTCGGTCGCATTGAAATCGGGTTGCTCATGACTCATCACCGGACCTCGGTCCCTTGGAGAGCACAGCGCCAATCTCGGATTACATATGCCAAGGACTCTGAAAAGGAGCACACCATGAATTGGGATCAAGTGAAAGGTAATTGGAAACAGTTCAAAGGTCAGGTTCGTCAACAATGGGGAAAACTCACCGATGACGACGTGACCCGGATCGATGGCAAACGCGAAGAACTCGTCGGCCGCATTCAGGAACGCTACGGCTATGAGAAAGACCGAGCCGAGAAGGAAGTCGACGATTTCTGCCGGCACTGCGACTAAAGGTTGTGCTCGGGCAATGCCAAGACGGAGCAAACACGACTTTTCCATCCTTTGCCAACGGCACATCACCTAAACGAAGATCAGGTGCGTCAGGCTGCCGAGGCCTGCTGGGTTGCCCGCGAAGGCGAGGTTTTCGCATCTTCTCTCGCTGGAAGGCATCTCGGCGACACGGCAGCAGGTGATGTGCTTTTTCATAAATTCGCTCAGGAGACGAGGAACCCGGGATCCTTTCCGACTCGTCCGTGAGCTGAGAATTGTGGCGGCGCATCGAATTCCGCGAGTTACATCGCGGTTCCCCTTTCGCCCTGCCTGTTGAAGGGGATCTCGGTGCGCAGCCGCGTTGTTGCGCTACCTGACGTCTGCGCGCAGTGCATGCTGTTCTTGCCTGCCATACCGAAAAGCTTCATCGAGCCAGCGGCGCAGCGTTCGGTTGCAGGAGTGCGATTCGCAGGGCGGTCGCCCCCTCTGATCTTTCGCGATTGGTTTGAAGGTGGTTTGGCGAGCGGCCTCTTGCAGGTGCCGCGGTTCCTGGCGACGATGGGGGTTTGAGCAGAGACCCGTTCATCTCCCAGGATTCGTTCCATGACCGACCACACCTTCCCGCGGCGAGCAGCAGCTTGCTACTCTCGAATCGATTGCAATTCAGCCCGGTGCTTTGGGCTCCTAAGAGGCGTTCTGTTGGTGGCGCTGCTGAGCGGCACCACCCTCGCCGCCGATTCGTTCGACCGGCATTCCTCCTACTGGCTCTCGCTGGCTGCCAAGAATGGCGAGCCGCTCGAAGCCGTAACTTCCGGCAAGGCCGCTCAATGGAAGTACCTCGGCCGCGACATTTCGCAACCCTGCATCGTGGTCAAAACCGCCAATGGCAATTGGGCGAAGGCATTGGTGTCCTGGGGATTCCGCAAGGCCGATCCCATGCCAGTACCGGTGTTGCTGCTCGAACGTTATGTGACCTACGATCGCGACCGGCCCAATATTACCGTCGCCCATGGATCGAATCTGATGCTCTTTCCCGGCTTTGAGTTCGATTTCGACATCGGACAGGTGGTGCCTGCTGGTTTGGGAGGAGACGTGGCCTTCAACGAAAAACGGCAACTGGTACCGCTGGAGGGCGCTCAACTTTTTGGTCTCGATGGTCCCGCGGTTCCACCCGGCGAAGATGAAGAATACGATCCGCAAGCCCAACCCGGCGTGCAGCCTCGCGACTTCGCCGGCGAATGGCGGGTGACCGCCGACGGTCGCTGGTACGGCACCTGGAACCTTTCGGTCGATGACGAAGGGAACATCGACGGCCAGTACCTCAGCAGCGACACCAAGAGCACATTTCCGGTCAAGGGTCGACTCGCTCTGGGAGAGCCAAACCGGGCGCAGCTGGAGGTCGAGTTTGCCGTGGCGTCGCAGCAGTACGACTTGTATATGTTCACGGGCGACAAGTCGGCCATGTGCGGCACCACCACCCTCGTCGATCGCAAGTTCGGCGTCATTGCCCACCGCGTTTCCAAGGATAAGCCGGCCGCGGAACCGGCCACTGCCCCCAAGTAACCGGATCGGCGCTCGTCACTTTTTGCCCTCCATCGCCTGGTTCATTCTTCGCTCGTTCGCTTCGCGCACATGTACCTGATCGAAAACCCCGTGCTCCAGCGGGAATTGCTGGTGAACCTGCGAATGAAGAAGGCATTCATTCTGCAGTTGGCCTACGTTGCCCTGCTGGGGGCGATGGTTTACTTCGCCTGGCCGGGCGATGAAAAAATCGACATGGCCAACAGCGAGAAATCCATTCGCCTGGTCAACATGTTTTTTCTCGGGCAATACATCCTCGTCGGCCTGATGACGCCCACCTTCGCCGCCGGCGCCATCTCCGGCGAAAAAGAACGCAAGACCTACGAAATGCTGCTCGCCAGCCCGTTGCCTCCCGTGGCCATCGTGCTGGGCAAAATGCTGGCCTCGCTCACGCTGCTGGCGTTGCTCATGTTTTCCTCGCTACCCATCGTCATGCTCTGCCTGCCGCTGGGAGGCACGTCGGTCTACGAGGTGCTCGCCGTGTACTTGGCGCTGCTGCTGGCCACGGGCACGTTTGGCCTGGTCAGTCTCTATTGCAGTTTGCGATTCCAGCGCACCTCGGCCGCGTTGGTTGTCTCGTACCTGGCTATTCTTCCGCTGGCCCTGGTGGGCCTGCTGTTCTGGTACACCCTCGGCCATGGTGAGTTTGCCCGGTTCCGGCTGCTGGTCACCGTGGGCATTCTGCCTCCGGTGAGCATCGCCATTTGGTTCGGTTTGGTGATGCTGATCAGCAATCGACTGTTGTATCCACCCGACGTGGGCAGCGAAGGCAAGGAAGTTGTCGACGAAGAACACGAACAAAAGCATGCCGTGGGTTTGGTGATCCGCCGCGATCAGTTCCCCGACCGGCTGTTCGCGCCACCCAAACGCGTCGGGCTGATGCCGGACGGGGCCAATCCCGTCTACGACAAGGAAATGCGCAGCGAGATCTTCAGCCAAGGCACGCTGATGCTGCGGATTGTGATACAGGTCAGCATGTTTCTGGCCATGCCGCTCATGGCCTGGTGCCTGTACATTAAACCCCAGTATGCTGCGTGGTACATCGGCTACGTGATTCTGTTCAACATGCTCGTTGGCCCGGTATTCTCCGCGGGCAGCGTCACCAGCGAACGCGAGCGGCAAACGCTCGATCTGCTGCTGACCACGCTGATCAAGCCCCGGCAAATCCTGTTCGGCAAATTGCTCTCGGGGCTTCGCGTTTCCAGCGTGCTGACCAGTTTTCTGCTTTGGCCCCTGCTGCTCGCCTGCCTGATGGTCACCGACTACTGGCGAAATTTGCCCACCATGCTGGGCTATGCGGGCATTGTCTTCGTGACTTGCCTGTTCACCGCCACGGTCGCGCTGTTCTGCTCGGTGCTTTCACGAAAGACCAATATCAGCCTGACTGCGGCGTACCTGGTCGTGGTGGTGTTGTTCCTGGCCCCCATTGCGGCGAAGAATTTTGCGAACACTTTTTTTCCCGGCGCCGCGGGCGTTGCGGCGGTCGACAATGCCACGTTCATCAGCCCGGTCGCCACGGCCTTCGAGTTGCCGCTGGACCTCGACCGCGAAGGCGTGGAAGCCAACCCCGGTCGACCCTGGGTGTTCACCCGATTCATCCTGCTGTACGGCGTTTTAACCGCCGGACTCATGTCGTCCATGATCTGGCTGTTCAACAAACGCTGGCGAGTGGCGTACTGATCGTCGAACGCGTCTCCTTGAAACGCAGTCTCCTTCGCCTACGCGCTAGGCCCTTCTCTCAATCCTGGCAGGCACTTGCTCGCCTGCAGCTCGGCTAGACCATTCGTGTACCCGAGGTGCCGCGAGCGGACTTGACCATGGTTCCCTCGGCAACTACAGTCCCCCTCCCACGCTCGAGGACCGGGACCACAAGCCATGCATCTCAAACGTCTGCGAACCTTGTTCTCTTCAACTCGGCTGCGCCACTGCCGCCGACTTTTCCAGCGACCGATGCGAGCATGGCTATCATTGAGCTTCTGTCGTCGAGGAGGCGTCACGGTTACCCTCAAAAACGGACGTAGCCTGTCGTTCTCCCGCGACCGGCGCGACCACCATCTTTGGGATTGGCTGCTCGCGCAGCAGGAAGACCTGGCCGTCGAATTCACCCCCGATGGTTGCGTGGAAATCGCCTGGCAAGGGCAGACATTTCACCTCCGGCCGGGAACTCTCGATGCATTTGTCCTGAAAGAGATCTATGTCGACGACGTGTACGGCTTGCTGGCAATGCCTTCGCAGCTAGGCACGGTGATCGACCTGGGCGCCAACGCCGGGTTGTTTACCTGCGCCGTGCTGCCCCGAGCCAGCAAGGTGATAGCAGTAGAAGCCGTGTCCCAAAATCATGAGCAGGCCTGCCGCAATATCGTGCTCAATGGCGGCAACTCCGCCGACGTATTGCGGCTGGCCGTGGCAGGAGATTCGAGCCAGCCCATTCGCATTTACCATAGTTCTCGCAATTCCGGAGGACATTCCATGGTGTCGTCGGCCCAGGATGAGTCGACCTCGTTTGAAGAGGTGCCCACGATCACGCTGACGGAATTGCTGCACGAATACGGCTGCCAGCAAGTCGACCTGCTCAAATGCGATATTGAAGGCGCCGAATACGACGTATTTCTCAACACACCCTGCGAAACGCTCCAAAACATACGCCAGATTTGCATGGAGGTGCACTTCTCGGCCGACTTGCCGACCCAACGGCTGAGCCAACTCACGGCGCATTTGAAGGCGGCCGGGTTTGAAGTCAAAATCGACCGGCCTCCGCCAGCAGTTGTCAGCGGCTGGCACGTTCGCACGCTCACTGCCGCGCAAAGTCTCCCCGCTGCGAACCAGCGCGCCGCCGCATAGCGGCGAACACCAGAGTCAGGTACACCTCGCTTGCAATGGCAATTGCCATTCAAGCGTTGCCAACCGCGCGCGACCCATGACTGTCTCGCCTGGCGTTTTCCGCGCCCAGAGATCGACTATTTGACCGGCACCAGGTCCAGGTGCGTGAACTTGCCCTCGCGCATATTGGCCCCTCCCACCATCAATAGTTGGTTCTTATACGGCAGCATCCGGTGGAAGAACCGGGCGTCGGCCAGCTTGTCGACCACTTCCCATTTGCTGCCGTCCTGGCTCAACCGCTGCAGGCGCCCATTGATGGTGCTGACATACAACCGGCCATTCACTTCAAAGGCGGAGCTGCCAAACCCTTCCAGCGGCTCGCCATTTAGCGGTGGTCCCTCGGTCCACTTCTGCGTCGCGGGATCGTAGATATCTACCTGGGTCGTTGGACTCCCCTTGGATTGCATGCCGCCGATTGCATAGATTTTACCTTGATATGCAGCAAGCGCGAGCGCCCGGCGTAAGAACGGCGGTTTGGGAAGCGGTTCCCACTTCGGCTCGGCCGCCGACAGGTCCATCGTATAAGCCGTGTCGTGCCACTTCGACTCTTCCTTTCCCGCCAACGCCCAGCCCCCGACCACGTATAACCGGTCCCCCTGCACGGCGGCGTCGTGCGACGAGCGCGGCTCAGGCAAATCGGGCAAGTCCTGCCACTGCTTCTTGGCCGGGTCGTAACTGGCGGCCGAGGCTTGCGAAACCAGGTTTTGCTCCTCGCCTTCCTTGTTCTTGGCGGAAAATCCGCCAACGCGGTACAGCTTGCCACCGTGTGCCACCATGGCCAGCCCTTGCAAGTTGGGCCCCGTTGCCACCTCGCTCCACTTGCCCTGCGAATCGAGTTTCAATCTCAGCAAGGAATTAGATTGCTCTTCCGCGGAGTAACTGTGGGCGTGTCCTTTGTGGCCGCCAAACAAGTACAGTTCGTCGCCCAGGATCGCCGCCCCGAAACTGGTAACACCAAAAGGCAATTCGGCGAATTTCATTTTTTCGGGATCAGATGGCTTTGGAGACACGGTTGGGTCCTTGCTGGCCGCGGCGGGTTCCTCACTCTGCGCCGGCCAAGCAATTAGCACGGCTAACGTGCCGACTGTCGCGCAAATCAAGGGAGCGAAGCACAACTGCCGAAAATTCTTTCGCAACTCGAACTTCATCGCAGATTCTCCTCATCGCCGGAGTTGCAAGCCCAATCGGGCCGCGACCAACTCCGCCTGGGGTGTGGGTCGTCTCTCGAATTCTCTTGGGTTGCCGCTACTCGATTCTCCTGGGAACCGCGAAGACCCTGAGGCCGCGTGTGCCCGAGGTTCGACCGGGACCAAGAAAATTCTATCCGAAACACCGCAAGCGGCATTAGTCCGATTTTATTCCCGCAATCCACGTGCCCAAGATTCAGGCGGCCTGCCCTCCCCTGCCGCACCAGAAAACCATTCCTATCGACTGCTGTCGCGAGGGCGCGATTTGGCTAATCGTGGAGCGGCAAGACCACATCGATCTCGATCATACCGCCAGACCGTGTGGCGAGTGCCCTGAGGATCGGCTGCGAAGTTTGGGTCGGCACCCACTGGATGGAGCCGTCGCCCATCAGGAAGTTGCAGCCTTCGGGATGATCGCTGCGGAAGGTGAACACCTCGGCATTGCCGCTGTTGACCATGGCGGCGTTGTACACGCCCTCGAAGGTACCGGAGGAGGCGCCCCAATGGCCACTCGACCACGCAACGGCGCCTCCGGCGAGGACACCGTTGACGAGGTAATTCTCGAGGCCGAAATCGGCTTCGCCGGCCATGAAGGTGTTGCTGAGTCCGTCAACGGCGCTGGCGAACGTGGTGTAGTACTTGCGGCGGTTGGCGGTGTTGTAGCCATCCCACTTCCAGACCATCAAGCCGTCGCGGCCCGGAAACGGCGGCAAGTTGCCGTCGGAGAGGGGCTCGGGCACCGGCAAGTAGCTGGCCGTGGAGTCCACACACCACAGGTAACTGGAGTGAGCCCGCTGGGTGGCTTCCACGCGACCGTGCGGTCGAGCCATCGAAGGGCAAATGTAGAACGGCAGTTCCTGCGTGATCACTACCTGGTTGTCGGCGTGGCTGTAGCTCTTGGTGGGATCGAAGCGGCGGAACTTCTTGGCCTGCTCCAAGTAGGGCAGGATATCGATGAAGCCGCTGCGCCCCGCCTCCTCCACCACGCCGTTGGCATCCGGAGGGCCGGCCATGCCGATGGAAGCCCAGGGCAGCCGATTGTGATTCTCGTGGTAAACGTGGGCTGCCAGGCCGATCTGGTGAAGGTTGTTGCGGCAAGCCGTCCTTCGAGCGCTTTCCCGCGCGGATTGCACCGCGGGCAGCAGCAAGGAAAGGAGCAAGGCAATGATGGCAATGACCACCAATAGCTCAACGAGCGTAAATCCGCTTCGCAAACGAGGGGTTGCGTAAAGCATGACAGGTTCTCCCACAGCAGCAAGGTAAAGTGCGTCGCCCCCCAGGAACCATTCCCGGGGGCTGTCGCCGAAAATCCGTTGCTGGCTGCGGGGCAGGAGGGAACCCCGTCGCGGGCTGCGTCATTTGATACTGAGTATCAATTTCGTTAGAAGATACTTGCGTGCGCAACCGGTGTCAAGCAAGTGCCGTTTTATTCTCGGCACATGATTTCCGGCCTGTTTCAGGCATCACGAATACCCCCTGCGTTTCTCGCTGAACAAACAACAAGCGATGCCCCGGCCGTCCATGTCACATCCCTTCCGCCATTATTGACACTCTGTCTCATTACGGATAACATGCGGCGCACAACACAGTTGTCCCTACTCAAAACACCACCCCCAGGGCGATCGCCCCATTTTTGAGCCATTGATCATGCCGAGCGAGCCTTCTCCCCACGCAACGCCGCCAGACGAGCCGCAGCAGAGCAATCCCGGGCCACACCCACGACCACGCCTGCTGCGTTCAGAAGAACTTCTCCAGGGCGACACCGAAGTGCTTATTGTCCACGGAGATTCCACTTACCGCCTGCGGCAAACCAAGAGCGGCAAGCTCATTCTGAACAAGTAGCGCTGAAGTGTGGCCAGCAGATTCGCAGGAAAGCGCGGGGGCGACGCCTGCCACCCATTCATGCCATGCCGTAATAATCAACGATCCACCAGCATCGCCGCGGGCTGCTTCAGCCACCGCATCACTTCATTTCCAAACGCGGCGCCGATCGCGCCGTCGACCACGCGGTGGTCGAAAGTGAAAGACAGGTACCCCATTTCGGCTGGCACGATATTGCCGGCGGTGTCGAATACCGGCCGCCGCACGATTTTGCCCACTCCCAGAATGCCCACCTGGGGATAGTTGATGATCGGCGTGGAGATCAGCCCCCCAATATTGCCAATGGAAGTTACCGTAAAAGTGCCTCCCAGCAGGTCCTCGCGATCAGCCCGGCCCGCTCTCACTGCCGCTGACAATTGCTCGATTTCGCGGGCAATCACGGCGAGACTCTTTTGATCGGCGTTTCGCACCACAGGCACGATCAGTCCCGAAGGCGTCGCCACGGCCACCCCGATGTTGCGTTGCGCGTGCAATATGATTTCGCCCGCTTCGTCGTCGAGCGAGGCATTCACGATTGGCACGGCCACCAAGGCCCGTGCCACCGCTTGCACGAAGAATGCCAGGTAGGTCAGCTTGACGCCCTGGGCAGCGAAAGGCTCCTTGAGCGTATTGCGCAGCCGAACCATCTCGGTCAAATCGCACTCATCGACATAGCTATAGTGTGGTGCCGTACGCTTGGAAACCACCATGTGCTCGGCGATCGTCTTGCGGACCCCGCGCAGGGGAATGCGCGTGCCGGCTTTTCCAAATGCGGCCCGCAATTCGTCGGCGCTATCGCTGCCTGCCGGTCGTACCGCCCCCGTTACGCATCGGCTCAAATCCTCAATCAGAATGCGGCCACCGGGCCCGCTGCCCAAAACGTGCTTCAAGTCGATCCCCAACTGCCGGGCCATGTGCCGCACCGACGGCGAAGCCGGCGGCAAGTCGCCCGGATGTTCGGCGCCGGTTTTTGCCCGGAGGACGGCAACGCTTCGGTGTTCGCCCGTGCGTCCGTTTTCCGCGGTTTCCGCGGCAAGTCGTTGCGGTGCAACCCCCTCGGCCGCGCCGCCTTCGCTCATGGCAGCCTCGGGCATGGTGCTGGCTTCGGCATCCGATTCCGCCTGTCGTCCAGCGGGCTGATAAGCCAGGATCACCTGGCCGACCTTGATTTCGTCGCCGGGCTGCGCGGCGAACGACTCGATCTTGCCGGCAAACGGCGCAGGCAGCTCCATCGTGGCCTTGTCGGTGATTACCTCGGCCAGAATTTGACCACGGCGAACGTCGTCCCCCGGCTTCACGTTCCAGGCGACCAGTTCCGCTTCGTAAACGCCTTCGCCCAGTTCAGGCAGCACAAAATCCATAGCAGCCTCGAATGCGAAACCATTGAATCCGTCGGCGTGCAGCGAGCGCGGAACGTCCCCGCCCAATTTACGCGGGCTCGGTGATCAATGCCCGCAGTTCGCGTTCAATCAGGGGCAACTGCGGCACCGTGTTCTGTTCGTAGTTCTGATTCAAACCAATTCCCGGCACGTGCTGCCCGGCCAGCAATCGCGGCCGGACCAGCAACTCGTAAAAGTGCTGATCGATGACGCGTCGCAGCAAATGCTCGCCAAAGTTGGTAACCTCGGTGTCTTCGTTCACTATCAGCACCCGACCTGTTTTCTGCACGCTGCGGCTGATGCATTTCCAGTCGTAAGGGAAGATGCTGCGGAGGTCGATTACGTCGCAACTTGCCCCCAATTCTTGCTGCAATCGGTCGGCAACCTGTACGCATATGGGAAGCGTGCGGCCATAACTGACAATCGTGGCGGCGTCACCCTCGCGCACTAGCGAGGCCTTGCCGATCGGCACCACGTATTCCTGAAGTTTAGGCCAGCGAGGCTGCCAGTTCTCGCGGTTCTTGAGCGGTGCGTCGATCATTTCCTTCAGCAACTGCTGGTCTTCCGGTTCGCCGGGGATCAATTCCGCACCCCGCACCCGCAACAGCGCCTTGGGCAACAGCACCATCACCGGATTGGGATCGATGATCGCCGCCAGCATCAGGCCGTAGGCGTCCAGCGAATTGCTGGGCATCACAATCTTCCAACCGGCCAGCCGGCTAGCCCAACTCTCGAACGAGTGCGAATGATACAGGCTGCCGCGAATGCCCGATCCGCTAGGCATCATCAGCACCATGGGCATTTCCCAGTTTCCGGCGCCGGCCCACCGCTGGTTACCAGCCACTTTCAAGAGATCGATGGTGTTGAACCCGTAATCGCAAAACTGGATTTCGGCCACCGGCCGGCCGCCGGCGTAAGCAATGCCCATGGCCGTGCCAATGATTCCGCGTTCATCGAGCGGCGAGTTCCAGGCGGTCTTCAGTCCCTGGGTGGCGGTAAATACGCCGCCCAGCGGCGGCCCGACATCTTCGCCAAAGATGTCGGTCACCCCCAGATGCGTTTCACCATAGTGCAGAGCCATCCGCACCGCTTGTACTAAAGTGGCCATTCGTAGCCTTGAACAATGGGTCGATGTACCAAGTGGTTCAACTAGGCGACCGTCGAAACCGTAGCGCTGCAGCCTCGCCCCGCGGCCCGCTTCTGGTCACTCCGGCAAGCCTGTGTAATCATCCGGATAGATCGCGTCGACCGGACTGGGGGCGTAGGTGTAGCGCGGAATGTCCGCCGCGGTGGGCTGTGGCTCGGTGAGCGCCTGCGTGAGGGCATCTTCGGCCTCTTGGCGGGCGGCAGTGTGAACCTCTTCTATCGCAGCCTCGTCAATGATTCCGGCCGCCAGCAATCGCTCTTCAAATAGCGGAATGCAATCCGGCTCGTCGTGTACTCGCAATGCGCCGCTCGAAGACGAGTGACCGTGCAGACGCGACACCTGCGCCTCCAACATGTACGGTTTTCGGCGGCGGCGGCAGTAATCCATTGCCCGGCGGATGGCGTGCCAACTGGCGATCGGGTCGTTTCCTTCGACCACTTCGCCGGGAATTCCATGGGCCTTGCCGCGCTCGATGATCGGCCGGTCCACGTGCTGCGTCGTGTGCGGCGTGGAAATTCCGTAATGGTTGTTGGTCACGATCATCAGCACGGGCAATTCATTGCCCGGCCGGGTGCTCCAGATCAGACAACTGGCGAAGTCCCCTTCGGCGGCGCCGGCATCGCCCCCGGTCACGATCGTGATGCCATCGCCCCCGTGGCGTTTTTGCACCAGAGCCGTGCCGGGCGCCATGGCGTATTGGATCTCGATCACCGACGAAGTGGGAATCACGTTCCACTCGCGCTGCGCATAGTGGCCGCTGAAGTTGCGGCCCAGCGAGTTGGTGTCGGTCCGCGTCATGGCCATTTGGCGAATGCCGTCGATGAGCGGCATGCCCATGGCCACCATCGTGGCGCTATTGCGATAGTGCAGATGCAGGTAATCGAAATCGGGACCCGAACCCTTTTTAACATTCAACCCCAGCACGGAGTTGAACGCTTCTTCCCCCGGCCCGCCAATCCAGAAGTACCCTTGGCCCGACTTGCTCATCTCGATCATGATCACTTCCATGGCTCGAGCGCGAACCATGATGCGATGGATCTCCAGGCAACACTCGCCCGGAAGCGACAGAGCGCCGGAATAAACCGCTTTGCCATTGCGGTGTTGCAGTTGGGCGTCGCGTTGCATGCAATGCTGCCTTCTCGGTAGCCGAAGGTGGGATCGACCGCCGGAGGAGGAAATAAGGCCCCGGCGTTCGCGGCGCGAGTGGGGACCGGTAATGTGATTATCCATCCACGGTATTCTACGGGTTTCGCCACCCTGGTGAAGTCCAGATGAGCCCCGGGCGACATGAAACCCACAGACCGCGAATTGCCGTTGCCGGCCTCGGAATGCAACTTCAAAGAACAGCGCAAGTCATTTTAAAAATAACACTTACTTCACGCGCAACCATTTGATCCCTGGCCCGCAATCGCGTCCATGACGTGATGGTGACAGAGCAATCGCGATAAAATGACGCTTCTTCATGGCCGAGGCGAGGATGATTTGAAGCGGGGCGACTGCGGAGAGCGAGTTGCCGTGCACAACGCAGCAGGCAAATGGGGGGGCGTGCCCATTTCAATCAATGCAAGGCAAATGTAGTGAGAAAATCCGGAGCCCAACCCTGGTAGCGCAAACACTTGCGCAAACCACTGGGGAACTGGGGGCGGGAATTTGCACCCCGATCGACTATTCCAGAGAGTTAACCCCCCGGCCCTACTGCTCTGCGCCGGTTAGGGCCGGCAGCTTACGCCGGGCAGAGGTCGATCCCTAGCGGGCACCGCCGGAGACTGCCGCAGCCGCTCGCTCCGGGGAGTACTCCCAAAGTTTGTCGATCATGCTGGCCCGAATGGCCGGCACGGCGATGTACTCGTTGCCGTCTGTGCCCTTATAGGGCACGCGCGCCAAGGGTTCGTGGTAAATGGTATTGTTGACCGTGCTGCGACCGATGACGCCGGTGTCGTTTCGCAAAAAAACCACATTGCCGCCGCGCGGCCCAAGGTTGGCCGTAGTATCCGGAAGCGACAACACCACGCTCATTTCCAGTCGCGAAACACTACGGCTGGTGGCAGGCGGAAGCCCTGCACGCGGCGGCACGTGAAGCACCTTGACGAAGGGTTCGTCGTCCATCACGGGAATTTTGTTCGACGTGTGAATCCTATCTTCGATCGAATACCAGGTGGCGGGAACCACCCAGGCCTGCTCATCGAGCGTGAATGTCACGCCGCCATCGGTTTGCACGGTGATCACGGGCCGTTTGCAGGATGGCCGCAAGTTGGGGACCGTGGCCACGATCTCTGCATCCGAAATTATCTGGTATTCGGCCAGCATCGGCTCGCCCGTGCTGTCGTCGATGAATGTGACGGCATGCGCCTGGGTGAAATGTTCCCCCAGGATTCGCACGGCTTCTCCCGACCGCGCGGTGCCCGGATCCAATCGATCGATCCGCGGAGGCGCCTGCAGCAGCACCGTTTCGGGCTCTGGCGGGACGGGTATCCGATTGATGGTGGTCCGTCGATCGTACTTCACCACGGCGTAAAGCTGGCGATCTTCCCAGTCGACGGCAAAATGCCAAACCTCGCCTCGGACAAAGTGTTCCATGTGCAACCCGTCCGAGCGAGCCCGGCGAAGCCCTTCCACATCGGTCCAGTAATAGGTCTCATGGAGGGGGTCGCGCAGCAGTTGGTAGATCTCGCGTTTGCGGGGAAAGGAGTTCGTCGCGGCGGTTCCATCCAGGGGAATCGACAAACCAAGTGCGTTGCGCGTGATGCCTTGGCTGACTGCCATGAAGAGCGACTTCGCCGGCTGGTCCACGTACATCGACCGCACTTTGTTTTTATCTTCGACGTGGTTGGTGGTGAAAAACTCGCGCACTTTCGTGGCGTTGCCGCGAGGATCGGCCACCTGGTGCTGACCGACGGGCTCGACCTCCAGGTACACGATTTTGCCGCGATGCTCCCAGAACAAGCGGCGGCTGGCCGGGTCGAAGGCCACGTGGGTGACGCCCTCCATCCCGATGATTACGTTCTCCACGTTGTGGCCGTCGAGATCGGCCCGCTGGATTCGCCCCGGCTGGTTGTCGTTGTAGCAAAACCAATACATCTTGCCGCCTTCGATGTCGAGGACGGGCCCTCGGACTATGGAGGAGAGGTCGCCTTCCACCAGGGTTTCGCGTTTCCCGCCCGACAGCGGCACGCGCTCGATCTTGCCATCGCGCCGGATGCCGCCATATGACATGTAAAGGTAACGGTGCTTGCGATCGAGCGTGAGGAAATTCCCTCCGCCCGTGCAAAGGACCTCGCCTTCGGAGGCGACGACGGGAGAGTGCAGCTTGATCGCCGGGTAGGGATTGGGCCACGTTTCCTCCCGCAGTTGTTTCATGACCAACCCCTGCTGCTCTTCCGGCGAAGGAATGGGCACCTTGGATGACCGAGCGGCCGGCTTGGGAGTTGGCTTTTGCCGTTCTGGGAAAGCCGCTTCGGTTGGCGCTCCTAGACGGTCGGCGATCTGTGGACCGTCTGCCTCCGGGCCCGCTCGCCATTTGGCCGCGGCGGCGACGAAAACCAACAACAGCAGCAACCCGGCGAAGGCGCCCATGGTGGCGACAGGGTTTCGGTGGACGGCGTCGCTCAAACGTTGCCCCAGCGGAATGGCCTCGCGGACCACCAGCCCTGCCCCGCAGTCCGGACAAGGAATGAAGCCAACGGCAAGCTGATCGGTTTGGAACTCGCCAGCGCAGCGTGGACATTGCAATCGGGTGGCCATGAAATTCTCTCCGGTTGGAATCTGCCCGACGCCCAAAGTGCATGCGAGAGCCGAGGATCCGCGAAGTGAAATGCAGTGCGCATGTCCGGTTGCACCCATTAGATGCAACAAATCTTGGTCAATCAACGGCGAAGGCTGGCAGAGTTCTCCCAACTAAAGCACCACAGGACGCGCGAAATGTCGACGTCCGCGCGCCCGCGCATGAGGGAATTCCAGATGGCCGGCGCTGCCGCCAGTCCAAGGCCGATTATCTTGCCGAGCAAGATGGCTGCGACGGGTTCTGCCCCGGTATTGCGGGGGGCATGGTTCAGGCGGTGCCTTGTTTGGCTGCCGAACGAATCAACAATTCCGCGATTTGCACGGCGTTGGTGGCCGCCCCCTTGCGGAGGTTGTCGCTGACGCACCAGAACGCAATGCCGTTGGGGCTCGAAATGTCCTTGCGGATGCGGCCCACAAACACTTCGTCGCGTCCGCTGCATTGCGCCGGCAGGGGGTAAACGCCGGCGGGCAAGTCGTCTTGGACCACGATTCCGGGGGCCGCTTGGAACAGCTCGCGGGCTTCCTCCACGGAGAGGGGGCGTTCGGTTTCCACCAGAATGCTTTCGCTATGGCAGTTCGCGACGGGCACGCGCACGCAGGTGGGGCAGACCCGAATGCTGTCGTCGCCGAAGATTTTTTGCGTTTCCCACACCATCTTCATTTCTTCGGAGGTGTAGCCTTCGTGCTTGGGCGAGCCGATGTGGGGAATGAGATTGAAAGCGATCGGGTGCCGGAAAGTCTGGTATCCGTACGAGTCGCCGGCCAAATGGGCGCGGGTGCCCTCATCCAACTCGCGAATGCCCTCCACGCCGGCGCCGCTGGTCGCCTGGTAGGTGCTGACGACGACCCGGGTGATTCGCGCCGCGTCGTGCAGCGGCTTCATCGCCACCACCATTTGCGTGGTCGAACAGTTGGGGCTGGTGATCAGGCCCTCGTGGTTGTCGATTGCCTCGGGGTTGACCTCGGGCACCACCAACCGGGCACGGGGGTCCATCCGCCAGGCGCCGCTTTCATCAACCACCACGCAGTTTCGCTCCAGGGCCCAGGGCACAAAATCGCGTGCGATGGGGTCCGGGGTGCTGCCAATGGCCAGGTTCACGCCGACAAACGACTCGGGCCGCAGTTCCTCGACGATATATTTTTTGCCTTTGAAGGTGAGTTCCGTGCTGGCCGTTCGCGCCGAAGCCAAGAATTTGATCTGTTGGAAAGGAAAATCCCGTTCCTCCAGCATTTGCCGAATGATTCGACCCACGGCGCCGGTCGCGCCAACAATTGCAACCGATTCGAACACGGAACGTACTCCGCCACAAAAAAAGAAGCCGGCCCTGCCGGCAAGTGGAAGGATTTTTAGTATGGCAGGCAGGTGGCGAGGCTTCAATGGCCCCGCACTCCCTAAACTCGAGCACGACAGCCGTAATTTTCCCTGCATCCCGCCCTTTTGTTGCGATCCCCGCACCCGCCGCAGCCGATATTTTCGGAGTCTGCACAAAAACATCGTTGCCCGGACTTCGGGTCTGAATGATGATGCGTACAATTGGAGAACCGTGATTGATCGCCTCGTCTCCGGCCAGAAGCGCTTCTTTGCTCAGGGCACGCCAAAAAATTGGGAAGTACCGCATCGAGCGGCGTCTCGCCGAAAGCCCGTTTGCCACGGTCTTTCAGGCATACGACACGATCGAGGGCATTCACGTTGCGCTCAAGATTCCGCGAGGAAATTTCACCTCGGAGCGACTCCTCGACGATTTCCGCCGCGAGGTGCGTCTGGCCGCCCGGCTTGACCACCCGAACATTTTGCCGCTGAAGAACGCCGCTTTCGTCGACGGCATTTTCGTGATCGTGTCGCCGCTGGGCGAAGAAACCCTGGCAGATCGGCTGGCGCGACGAATGTCGCTGAAGAATGCGTTCGATCTGGCCGGGCAAATCATGGAAGCCGTGGCCTATGCCCACGACCAGCGGATCATTCATTGCGACATCAAACCGGAAAACGTGATCCTGTTTCCCGGCGGCCGAGCCCGACTGACTGATTTTGGCATCGCCAAAGTGGCCTTGCGCACGCTGCGGGCGTCGGGCTCCGGAACCGTGGGGTACATCGCTCCCGAGCAGGCGATGGGCCGTCCTTCGTTCAAGTCCGACGTGTTCTCGCTGGGCCTGATCTTGTGCCGCATGTTCACCGGCATGCTACCCGAATGGCCTTATCGTTGGCCTCCCGAAGGCTTGAACCGCCGTCGGCATCGCCTGCATCCCGACTTGATTGAATTCCTGCGAAAAGCAACCGAAGTTGACGCTCGCCATCGCTACCACGACGCCCGACAAATGTTGACCGCGTTCAAGCGGCTACGGCCCAAGGCCCTCAAACACGCGGCGCGGCAATCGGCCCGCCGGAATAACGGCACCAACCGCAAAACGCCCGGCACCAACCGCCGCAAGGCTGCCTCCTGAATCGGGCCGCTCTGGGCCAAGATGGGCATTCCCGGCCGGGCTTCGCGGCCCTCGCCTTGGACCATGCTTGCGTTGCCGGCGCGGATGGAACAAATTAACGGCCGCCGGTTAGTTTCGCGATCTGCCCAGCCACGACTCCCTCGACCCAATGCCTCCTACCCAGCCGCCAAACAATGCTTGCCCCGGCACCAATGCCGCCGCTGGCATCCCGTGTCCCCTGCAGTGCCGGTACAACCATTTTGAACGCGGCGATCTGCGGATCGATTCCTGGGAGCTCAAGTGCCTGGATTGCGGGTACCGCGTTACGCAGGCTTGCCGATCCGACGAACCGCAATTGCATTCGGGCGTGGACCCCCGCCGTTGTCCGTGGTGCGGTCTCGAAAACGCCGCTCCTGGCGTCAATCCCTGCCAGTCGTGACACGATCGCTAGCGTGCGGTCTGGCCTGAAAATACGGGTGCGAAACTGCTGGACCGTCGGAGGCATCGCTGCCAAAGAGATCCGGCGCCGCCCCGCACCTGGCGAACTTCCCCGCCCAAAAAGAGAATCCACTTACCAGTCCGTGCTAGCGGGTGGATTCAAGCCGGGCACCACGCGCCGCGCGACTTCGACTTCCACGTAACCAAAGAGGGATTCGTGCCGCTGGATCGCTTGTTCGAGCGAAGCGGCCAAGCGCTTGGCCGTGGAGTACAGCAGCACTAATCGTTGCGAGGTCGGCAAGGCTTCTGTGATGGAATGGGTTTCGGCGGCCAGCCCAAAATCCAAAATCAGTTCTTCGGCCGTGCCGGTCAGTCGGCAGATATTGGCGTACCGCGGGCCCGGCGCCCCACGCGACGCCGCTTTTCCCTGTTGCCCCGCTCCTCCTGGCGCCGATGGGAGGGCATTTCGAGGCTCGTTCGTGAGGGGCGCTGCCGCAATCGTGTGCAACCGGGCGGCGTCTGCTTCGTTCATCCTGAAAACCATCAATCCGAGGAAAGGGCGTTCTGCAAGCGCAGGTGTTTTTTGCCGATGCCCGCAGCGCGAATCCTAAAACAAGGGGCTGCCCAGTGCGATGCCAAAATCTTCCGCCCGCGGAGCAAATGGCCCGGTGCCGCTCGTAATGTCTGCGCCGATCGCACCGATGGCAGAGGCCGGTCATGCCGCGGAAGGCGGGTCGCGAAGCGGCGAGGCCGTTGTCACGCTGGCGCGTTCGGCGGTTAGAATGGAGAAGAAGCTAAGCTACGGGTGTGCCCTCCGCTTGGGGATTATTGCAATGTCGCTGCGCGACTTTCGCGCGACGGGACACCGCCATGAGTTCGTTGCTATCATCCGCCGCCCCGCCCTCCTGGCGCAATCGCTGCCTGGACTACTGGCTTCGTCTCGATTTGCGGTCGCTGGGCCTGTTTCGGATCTTGCTGGGGGCCCTGCTGCTGTGGCATCTCGGCTGCCGATGGGTGTGGATCGACACCTTGTACACCTCGGCTGGGGTGCTGCCCGCGAAATACATCCCGCATTACGGAGACTGGCTGGCAAATCTGCAGTTCTTGTTCGCATGGTACGGCAACCCCCTGGTTCAGCTTGAGGACTGGCCGTGGGCGGTTCGGGCCTACTTTATCGTGGCCGCGATATGCTACACCATGTTGCTCCTGGGGTGGCGCACGCGTCTTTCAACCGCGCTGTCGCTGCTGTTTTTTGCCTGGCTTTCGCATCGAAATCGGCATGTGATGATCGGCGCCGACTACGTGATGGCCGCCATGCTGCTCTGGTCGCTATTTTTGCCGCTGGGGGCCCGATTCTCACTCGATGCCTTTCGCGCCCGAATCCGGCAAGGGGTGCGTTTGCCGCTGGGTCCCAGCGAAGACGCCGGCCGGCCTTTTCTTGCCGCTCCGGAGCTTTCTTCCCGAAATCTGGCGGCCCTGGCTGTCGTGCTCCAGATCGGTTTGATTTATCTGTGCACTGCGTGGATGAAGTCGGGGCCAAGCTGGTGGGGCGACGGCACGGCCGTTTATTACGTGCTGCACATCGAACAATCGATTTACCCGGTTTCGGTCTGGTTGCGCGAATTGCCGCTGATCGTGCTGCGCATGCTCACCTGGGCCACCATGGTGGTGGAATACATCGCCTTGCCGTTCATCCTGCTGCCGGTAGGGCAACCACTGCTGCGACGCATTGCCATCGTCGGCCTGGTGGCCTTGCACCTGGGCATCGCCGTCATCATGGACGCTGGTTTGTTTTCCTATGCAATGTTCGCCTGTTTTGTGCTGCTGCTGCGTGGCGAGGACTGGGAGTTGATCCGCCGCCTGTTGCAGCGGTTTTCGCGACCCGCCACGGTGTATTACGACGACAGTTGCGGCATTTGCACCAAGACCTGCGAAGCGCTGGCCCTGGCCGACCGCTTTGGAAAGCTTTCGTTCATTGGCAGTTCGAACACGGAGGCGCACCGCCACAACGTTCCTGCGGAACTTACCGAGCAAACGGTGGTGGTGTATGACGACCGCACCGGCGAGCGGTTCATCAAATCCGCGGCGGCCGCCGCGGCGCTGCGCGGTTTGCCGCTGCCGTTTCGACTATGGAGTTGGATTGGCTGGTCCGGCGTCCGTTGGTTGACCGACCGCGCCTACGACGTCTTCGCTCGCAACCGGCATCACGTTTCTTCCTGGCTAGGGCTGACTGCCTGCGGCATTGCCCATCGCCCCGCGGCAGTTCAAACGCCAGCGGACTTGCCGCGAGATTCCGAAGCATTGAATCGAGATTCGGAGCGTGTTCCCGCCTGGTCGACCGTACTGGTGGCGTTGTTGATGGTGAGCATGGTGGTCGATGCCGGCTACTTCACGTTTGCTTATCCGGCGACACCGGTACTGCGCGATCCCGCCAATGATGCCATGCTGGTCCGCATTTTGGCGGTGCCGATGCGTTTGGTGGGCAACTCGCAGTATTGGAATATGTTTTCTCCCGACGCCAGCCCTTACGACCTGTGGTGGGTCTTTGAAGTCGAGCGAGCCGACGGCAGCAAGCTTGACCCCATCACGGGAAAGCCCGTCAGCATGCGGCGGCCCTCGGTATCTGAGCGGGTGTTCAACAGCACGATGGGCGAGTACTTCAAACACGGACTGGCGGCCCACGGCGACTACGCTTCTCCGGAAGCTCAAGCCGTCGGCGAGGCGCTCTGTCGCCATTTGGCAAACCAGATCGAAACCCAGTGGGGAAAAGATCAGGTCCGAAAGATTCGCATTTTTCGGCTGCGCCAGCAGGCGCCGCCATTGCCGGGCCAAGCCGATCTCATGTCCACCGACTCGCTGCTGGTAGCCAGCTACGATTGCCAGTCTGGGGAATTCACCCCCAGCGAAAATCTCGCTCACTTTACCGTTCGTCGCCAAGATGGCACCCTGGCGCAAGAGGGCTACGTCGACTGGCGAAAAGGGCTCAAGGAAGGCGAGTGGCACACCTATCTGGATGATGGTCGCACGCTATGGTCGCGAGGCACTTACCACCAGGGCGTGCTGCACGGGCCAGCCGTCATTTGGAACCCGGAAGAAGACCGGCTTCGCGAGGAAGGTTTTTTTGTCGATGGCCACAAAGATGGCTATTGGAAGAACTACCACCCCGACGGCTGGCTGTTCTCGGCTGGACGTTATCGAAAAGGCGAACGGGACGGCGTCTGGCAGCGATACTCTCGCTCAGGAAGCCGGTTGCGGCAAGCCACCTTCGAAAACGGCGAACTTCACGGCCCCGCCATGACCTGGCACGAAAATCGCTCCCTGGGCGCGCCGCAACCCAACCTGCAGCTCGTAATGCGCTCGGGAATTCCGCCCTGGGGCCTGACGGAACCCATTGCGAGCCGAGGGACCTACGTTCGGGGCCAATTGCACGGCGAGTGGATCGAGTGGGCACCCATGGGAATGGCAAGACTGCGAGGCGATTGGATCGAGTGGGCACCAAAAGGAAAGCCAACACTGCATGGACATTACGTCGACGGCGAACGCGACGGTCCGTGGACCCATTGGATTTACGGCCGGAAGTACCAGCGTCGGTTTGATCGGGGCCAAGAAATCTCCAGCGGAGCAATTTCGCCCGCAAATTGACGGTTGATGGACGATGGCCAGCGGTGGCGTTCATCGAAATATATTTGACAGTGCCGGGGGGGCCGATAGAATCAAACGTGTTCGAGAGAGCGCGTGCAACATGCGCTTTGGCGGGTGGGTCGATCCCCCGCGAGGCCCTGCCAACCACCTTTACGGTAGCGCCCGCCCGCCGTGTCCTGCCTGTGTTTCTCTGGGGTTTCAACAAGTTTTGGAAATTCCTTAACTTCCCGCGATCCAACCACACCGGTTCCCCCCGAGACACTCAGATTCCTTGGTTGTTGGCTCCCGAGGCGCTTATGGTTAACCTGCCTGTGATTTTTGGGTTTAGCCCAGGCCCTATGGAGCTCATCATCATTGCGGTGATCGTGCTTTTGTTGTTTGGCAACCGTCTTCCTGGCGTCATGCGCTCGCTGGGCAAGGGGGTGGTCGAATTCAAGAAGGGCGTCTCCGGAGTGGATGATGAAACCCCGGAAACTCCGGCCGACAAGTCGAACGAGCAAGCCGTAAAGGGGGATCACTAAGTTATTTGGCATTTGGACGCCGAGTTTCGGCCCAATTGCTCCTACCCGCCAATCGGTTGGCCCCAGTCCGCACCACGGGCCGGTTTCTTTCATCCCCTGAAAGGACCGCGCAAGCATGTACGATTTTTCCCTGCTCGCTATTTTTGCCGTTGGCCCCTGGCAGTTGGCCATTGTCGCCCTGATTGTGCTTTTGCTGTTCGGCAGCCGCGTGCCGTCGGTGATGCGCAATTTAGGACGCGGCGCCAAGGAGTTCAAAGAAGGACTCCAAGGCGGAGATGACTCGAATCAGGAGGCCGTTTCCTAATGCTGTTCAACAACTCGCTCTTGGGATTTATCGGCGGTGTTGGCCCGATGGAAATGGCCATCATTGGCATCATCGCCGTGTTGCTCTTCGGCAAGCGTCTGCCCGAGGTGGGCCGTTCGCTGGGCCGGGGACTGACCGAGTTCAAGAAAGGCATTCGCGGCGTCGAAGACGAAATCAACAGCGCGGCCTACGCTCCCACCCGCTCGTACAGTAGCCCCGCCTCGTCGAGCAGCAGCTATGACGAACGGGACGAGGCCACGGCGCCCAAGTTCGAGCCGCCGCCCGCCGAACCGATGCCGACGCCGGACGAACCGCAGCCCAAATGAGCTCGATTTCGTTTCGTCGAAAGCGAGCATTTTGTCATCCGTACGTCACCGACTAAGGACGGCCCCCGCGTGGGGCCGTCCTTTTCTATTCGTTTACATGCCATCGCAAATCATCCGCCTGTTCACGATCGGTTTTGCCCAAAAGTCGGCAGAAAAGTTTTTTGCCGCGTTGGCCCACCATAACGTGCGCCGCGTGATCGACGTGCGACTGCGAAGCAATTCGCAATTGGCGGGGTTCGCCAAGCAACACGATCTGGCCTACTTTCTGCAGGCCATTGCCGGGATCGAGTATGTGCAAAGTCCGGAACTAGCGCCCACGCCCGCCATCCTCGATTCCTACAAGAAACACGGGGGGACTTGGTCCGACTATGAAACCGCATTCTTGCGTTTGATGCACGACCGACAGATCGAGCAGACGTTGACGCCCGCGGAAATGCACGAAAGTTGCCTGCTGTGCAGCGAGCACGAGCCCGCGCATTGTCATCGACGGCTGGTTGCGGAATATCTGGCCCAGCGGTGGCTGCCGCGGGGCGCCGAACTGCGCGTCCAACATTTGCGGTAGCATGGCAGGCAGGCAATTGAAAAGACCTTTCCGCACTGCTGAAGGGCCAGCGCGGAAAGGATCGTGAACATGCGAATCGCAATCGAATCGCATGGTGATTTTCACCACAGACTACGACGAGCTGCCGCCTGGCGCGTTGCCTCCCGAGGAGGGACTGCTGCCGGGGACAGGCGTCGATCGGGGGACCGGAGCGCTGCCCGGGTTTCCCGCGCGCGGCGTTCCTCCAGCAGGCGAATTGCCGCCAGGTCGAATCATTCCGCCGGGATTAGGATTGATGCTTCCCGGGTTGGGATTGATTCCGCCCGGCAGCGAATTGCCGCCCGGCAACCGCGTGGCATCGCGATTATCGGATCGGGGATTCGGCACGGCTCGTTCCGGCGCCGGAATCGGCGTTCGCTGGGGATTGACGTTGCTGCCGGGATTGATTCGGGGGGTCGTTTCCGCAGGGCTCACCCGCGGAGGCGAGTTCTCTGGATTCACACCACCAAACGTGGAACGCCCTTGGGGCCGCGACTCCAATGGCGCGGCGTTGGGCCGCGGCGTCAACTGCGGCATCGGCGTCTGTCCTTCGGGAGTCACCCTGGGCAATCGCGTTCCGCCCGGCTGATCGACGCGAGGCATCGGCGCCGGAGCAACCGGCTCGCCATCGCCAGGCACGGTACTCATGCCGGGACGATACAGATTGGGCCGCGGCAATCCGGGCGCGTCGGGTCCGGGAACATACCCCCGCGGCGGTTCCATCCGCCCCGGCAGATTCACCTCCGGTCGATCGAACGGCTGCAAGTCATTGCGACCAGGAACAGGGCTGTTCTCGGGCACCTCAGGCACATCCAGATTGGCGTCGGGTGAATACGCCCGCGGGTTTTCCACCCGGCCCGGCACACTGATCCCGGGACGAACACCCGGCGGCGTTTGCCCTTGCCCCGGCACGGTAACGTCAGGGCGGCGCAAATCGGGCTGATTCAAGTCGCGTCCGGAAGGAAGATCGCGTGTCGGACCGAGTTCCCTGCTGTCCATGGTGGGCGTGCTGATACCGCCGGGGCCAGAGCCGCGCGGCGTTTCCACCCGGCCCGGAACGCTAATACCAGGTCGGGCGCCTTGCGGGGTTTGACCGCGGCCCGGCAAGTTGATGTCCGGTCGCCGAAGATCCGGTTGATTCAGGTCCGGTCCGGTGCGGTCGTCGAGCGAGCGACCCGGACCAGGACTGCGGTTTGCCGGAACGTTGCTGCCGGGGCCCATTCCTCGAGGCGTTTCGACACGTCCCGGAAGGCTTATGCCCGGCCGATCTCCTCGCGGCGTTTGGCCCTGACCGGGGACATTCACCTCGGGACGGCGGAGGTCGGGCGTATGTCGATCGGGATCGCCGCCGGGAGCCGTCACGCTCGAAGGGGCAGGAAGTTCGGCCGAGGGGGCACCGCCAGGCAAGTGCATGGCAGAGCGACCGTCGATCGCGCGATCAAAGTCGGGGCGAAACACCCGCTGGGTTTGACCATCCGGTCGTCGCAACTGGCTCAACAAGCTGCGATCGAATCGCGGCAGATCGAGCACGGGTTGCGAATCGGCGGCGGCCGTGGCGGCGGCCCTGACTTCCACGCTCGCCCGATGCTGTGCCAACGCTCTCAGGTCGGAGGAATATCGCCCTAGCGCAACTCGCTGCTCCGGATCCAGCCGCAAAAAGGTTCGACTGGAAACGGCCTCGGTAAACGGCCGGACGAGAACGGCAAACGTTCCGTCGGCGTTCGCGCGAGCGGCCAATTGTTGCTGTTCCGCAAAGCTGACCGGGGGACGACGATCGGGGTATCGCTCGTTGAACGCGTACCAGTTTTGCAACCGGTCGGCGTAGGCAACGTTTTGCCGACTGAAGTGCCAGGTGTAGTACGTCAGCAGCGGGTGCCGGTAAGGCTGACGGTATTGAAACCAGGGCTGCAGTCCGGCTTGTACCGCCACGTCGCCATAATAGTTGCCGTAAAAGTAATGGTTCCAGCGGGGGCCGGCAAACAGATGCAGGAGCAGGTGCCGGGTCACCACCACCGCGCTGGGAGCAAACCGAAAACCGGGTTGGGCGTAAACGCGATTGTGAAACCGCACTGGGCAAAAAACCGTGCCCCGATCATCTACCGGGTAATCCCAGTAGCCGTTCACGAACACGGCGCCTCGCGGCGTCCACCGATAATGGGCGGGCACCCACAACCAGTTATCGTAACTGCGGGTCCAAAACCCCGGTTGCCACACGTAATTGTTGTTCTGGTAGACCCAATGGCCCGGCAGCCAAAAATAGTCGGTTCCGGGGGCCGCCGTTGTGGGACCACGTTCCATCTCTTCTGGCGGCGCCGGCAAATATTGCACGTGGGCCATTTGGTCGGCCGCCCAAAATCCGGAAATCCACCGAACTCCGCCTGCAGCGTTTTCCCAGTAGCCAGGAACCCAGCGCTGGCTGGGCGGCGGCACGCGCCACACACCGCTCACCCAGACGAACTCGTTATCGGCCGCGCTCCAAAACCAGTAGCCAGGCAGCCAGATCGACCCCGTGGGCTGAAATTCTGGGGGAATTTCATCAATGGGCGCCGGTGGTTCGCTGGCAACCACGTTGGTTGGCTGAAAACTGTCGATCGGAGGGCTCAGGAAGGCTTCGTGAATGGGACCGCGAGCCAGGACTTCCACGCCCTGCAGCGGAGGCAATTCGGTCTGTGCCGCCGCCAGGAGAGGGTAATTTGCCCACACAAGAGTTGCCGCCGCCGCAAGAAACAGCCGCCGTGGCCACGCCGGATTGCTGGGTCGTCGCATGTTTGGTTACCTCCCCAAGTAGACCTTCAATCGCCGTGAAAATCGGTTCATTTCGAGAACACATGGGCAATGCACGCCCGGTTGCGATTCAAGAGAGGCAAACCGCGCGCCAATACCAAGCTGCGGAAGTGCGTTCGAAGCCGACAAACTGTCGTGCCTCGAAAGAGTGGTTGCTGGAGCGAGCCCGCTGTACCGTGGGCGCGGGCGGGATCACGGGAGGCGCAAGAACTCGCAGCCAGCGGCGATCCTACTGCCCTAAGAGGTTGGCGGCGGAGCTTGGCTCCATTCCCAGGCCGTCTTGACCACCACTTGCGGATGGATGAATTGTTTGGGAACCAGGGTGGGCCAATAAGCGAATACGGGCCGCACGACCGGTCGCAGTGCCGCATAGCCGGCCAATCCGGCCGGCCCTCCCGTTGCCAGCGGCACCATCGACTCGGCAAAGGCTTCGATGGCGGCGCGGTCCGCGTGCTGCACGGTGATCCGCAGCATGACTTCACGCAACTCGCCTGGCGGTCGAGCAACGCCTGGCACGCTCTCTCCCGCTCCGAGTTTTTCCCAAAGAAAGCGCGAAAACTCAAAACCTGCGGCGGCCAACCGGCGGCGAACCATGTTGGCGCACGCGTCGGCTTTGGCCAAACAATCGCGACCGTACACCAGCATTTGCGCGCTCGCCAAATAGCCGTCGCGATAGGCAAGCGAGACCTTGTAACTGTCGCTGGGCGGATTGCCCCGAGCGGGGCCCACGCGCACCCGGTTGGGAGAAACTTCTTCAACTGCCACGAAGCGAAAATCGGCGTCGACGTCGGGCGTTTGGTAGCGGGCCGGGTCGCCGATTTCGTATACCAGTTGTTCGCATACCGTTTCGCGATTGACCACGCCGCCGGTCCCCGGGGGCTTGCCGATGAAAATATCTCCCTGCGAATGGATCTCGGCGATGGGATAGCCCACGTCGGCCAAATCGAGTTCGTTCCAGTGGGTATAGAATCCGCCAGTCGCCTGGGCCCCGCACTCGATGATGTGCCCCGCAATCGATGCCGCCGCCAAGCGATCGAAGTCGGTCAGCGACCAGCCGAACGCCGCGAGCGCAGGCCCCACGGTCAGCGACGCATCGGCCACGCGACCGGTGATCACCAGTCGGGCCTGTTGCTTCAGCGCATCGGCGATGGGCGACGCGCCTAAATAAGCATTGGCGCTCACCAATCGCTCGCGAATGGCACCCAGGGGCTCTCCCGTGTCGAGATTTTTCAGCGGCGATTCCGCCAAAATGGCGCCCAATTGGGGCATCAAGTCGTCGCCAGTCACCACACCCAGCCGGATATCGTTCAACCCTGCCTGGCATAAAATGGCCGCGGCGGCTTGGGCGCAGGAGGAGGGGTTCACGCCCCCGGCATTGCTCACCACGTGCAGTTGCGGTTGAATTGCAAGCTCGCCCGCAAGTGTTTTTAGCACGCGGAGAAAATCCTGGGCATAACCCAAGGCAGGATCCTTCTCCCGCAGCCTGGCAAGAATCGACATGGTCAATTCGGCCAGGTATTCCAGCGTGAGGTAATCGACGCGCGCCGCTTGGATGGTGCGGAGCGGCGCATTGACGGCGTCGCCCAAAAAACCCGCGGCGTTCGCAATGGCAATGGAGTTGACCGGCGAAGACATGGCAAATTCTGGCTCCCTGGCGTTTGTCGCGGGCGTATTATGGATTGCTCGTTCCCTCAGCGGCAAGATCCATGATCGCTTGAAGTGCCATTCGCGCTTGGCATTGTTGCCCCATTGCATTGAAAACGTGGATCGCTCATCGAAATGAAAATTCTCTTTCTCCACGGTTGGACGTCGGTGCCTGGGGGGGTCAAGCCAACTTTTCTGGCATCTCACGGACACGACGTCGCCAACCCCGCGCTCCCCGATGAAGATTTTCCCGCGGCAGTGCAGATTGCGCAGCAACTATTCGACGAAATACGGCCGCAGGTGGTCGTGGGTTCGTCACGGGGGGGCGCTATTGCCTTGAATTTGCAAGCTGCCGGCGCAGGACTGGTGCTGCTGTGCCCTGCCTGGAAACGCTGGGGCATCGCTAAACAAGCACCCCCGCGCACGATCGTTTTGCATTCGCAAGCCGATGACGTGATTCCTTTTGCCGACAGCCAGGCGTTGATCGTCCGCAGCGGTTTGCCGAAATCGGCGTTGATTGAAGTGGGAAACGATCATCGGCTGGCCGACCCCCAATCGTTGGCCGCCATGCTGCAGGCGGTGAATTCCTTTGCCTGAGCCCATGAATGGAGAAGCGGCGTGCCGCGGTTGGTGCTTGCTTTCGTCGAGCCCTGGCGGCGAGTATGCTGTTGGTCGGGATGCAGGCCCCCTTGGCCCGCGGCAGGCTCTTTGCCTCTACGTTAGACGTCAACCATTCGAGGACCTTCATCATGTCGCTTTCCTATTGTTCCGCCTGGTTTGCGCGGTTGCTCGCGGTTGCGGCGATGTTTGCAACCGTTCCATCGGCCGTGGCGCAGGATCCCAAGCAGCCCGAAAAAACCCTGGCCGCCGTGAAGGCTCGAGTGGAGCCAAGAACGAAACGGATGACGCTGATCTTCACCCACGCCGCCGGATTTCGACATGGCTCCATTCCCACCGGCGCCAACGCGATTCGGTTTTTAGGTCGCGAAACGGGCGCCTTCGATTCGCTGGTGAGCGACGATCCGCAAATGTTCGAGCCGGAACGACTGAAGGAGTTTGACGCCGTCATTCTGGTGAACACCACCGGCGACTGGCTGCTCCCCAAGCTGGAAAAGGACCAGCAGCTTACCTCGGATCAAAAGCAAGAACGCGAAGCCGCCCTGCAACGCCGTCGGACGGCATTGCTCGATTTTGTTCGCTCGGGCAAGGGCGTCGCCGGCTTCCACGCCGCCAGCGACTCGCACTACAACTGGAAAGAATTCGGCGAATTGATCGGCGGCTATTTTGACGGCCATCCCTGGCACCAAAAGATCGGCGTGCAACTCACCGAGCCTAAACACACCCTGCTGGCCGCCTTCGGTGGTCAGGGATTTGAGGTCACCGACGAAATCTACCAGTTTAAAGCCCCGTATTCCCGCGAACGACTGCGGGTGTTGCTCACCATGGACAACGCTTCGGTCGATGCCAGCAAGGGCAAACGATCCGATGGCGACTACGCGATTGCCTGGTTGCAAGAATACGGCAAGGGCCGAGTGTTTTATAGCTCGCTGGGCCACCGAGACGAAATTTACGGCAACCCGCCGATCATGCAGTTTTACCTTGACGGCATTCAGTACGCCCTGGGTGATCTGCCGGCCGACGGCAAACCGAGCGCTCAGGTTGGGCAATAACCCCGGACGCCGCAGATTTCCGTAAATGGGACCGCATGCCGCCGGCTTTTCCGCCGGCGGTTTGCATTCCCCACCGCCGGGCTGCCCCGAGGCATCGCGAACCGCATTGCTATCGCGACTGGTCTTTGCTTGCGCGCCGCCGGCACCTAGAATGCGGTTGTTTCAGGAGTTACGGGACCGACCCCCGGTTTGGCTCGAGGTTTCATGTCGTATCGCTCCATCAAACGCGTATTGGGGGAAACCCACCTCGAGCGAAAGTGCTTGTTGCTCTTTGGCATCTGCCTGCTGGTACTCACGGCCGGCAGTTTCTGGCTGTACGGAAGTCAAACCGAGAAGCTGGTTTACAAGCAAAACCGCAACAAAGGGCGGTTGCTGGTCGATACCATCCTGATCCACACGCACTGGAAAAACCTGCAATCCAACCGCAAAGACCAGGGGCCGCAAGTCGAAAGTCGCGATATTCACGGCAATCTGGTGCCAGCCTCGCGCGATGAGGCCGATGCCAAGGATCTGGCCGACGCCCTGGGAAAAGAACTGCAAAACGAAGATTACAAGTTCAGCTCGATTCGTCCTTTTGCGGTGGAAGGCGAAGGCCGCGCCAAGGACGAATACGACTACCAGGTGCTGGAGCAATTTCTTCGCGACGACCAGCGCAGGGCGGCCGCGTCTGCCGATCCAAACGCCGCCCCGCAGCGAGGAGTGGGCGAAAAGGTTTCTGCCTGGTGGAGCGGATTGTTCGCGGACGGCGACGCCTCCAACGGCGAACCCGGCGAAATGGCGCAGGTGGAGTTCTTCGAACGTCGCGTGCCCGAGTTGCAAGAGTACCATTACTATCAGGCGGTGCGTGCGACTCGGACGTGCGTGGACTGCCATCGGATCATGACCGGGCCTCCCAACCTGATGGATGGCGATATTATGGCCATCATGAAGGTGAGCATCTCCGACAAGCCGGTGCAGTCCGACATCGCCTGGAACAACGCCATTCTCTGGTTCACCGCCATCCTCACGGCTTTTCTGCTGGTTGTCGTTTCGTACGTGATCATTCGTTACGTGATCGTCAAGCCGCTTCAGCACCTGCAAAACGTGAGCGACAGCATCAGCAAGGGCGATCTGGACAAGCGCGCGGAAATTCATACGGGCGACGAATTCGAAGCCCTGGGCGTGGCGTTCAACCGCATGGTGCGTCACTTGATTGCCGTGCAAGAGGAACTGCGGCAGGTGAATTCCGACCTGGACGCCAAAGTCGACGAGCTGGCCCAGCGCAACATGCAGCTTTATGAAATGAACCGGCTCAAGGGAGATTTCCTGGCCACGGTAAGCCACGAACTGCGCACGCCGCTCAACAGCATCATTGGCTTCAGCGACATTCTGCACACCGCCGACACGCTCAACGACAAACAGCGGCGTTATGTGTTCAATATCCAAACCTCGGGCAAGCACCTGCTCGAAATGATCAACGACATTCTCGACCTGGCGAAGATCGAGAGCGGGAAAATGGAAATTCGGCTCAGCGATTTTCGCATCAGCCATACCATTGCCGCACAGTGCGACATGGCCCGTCCGCTCTCCGAACGAAAGAATATCGATCTCGAAACCGACATCCAGCCCGATCTTCCCGAACTGCATCAGGATCAGGGCAAAATCGCGCAAATCCTCAACAACCTGCTGTCCAACGCCATCAAATTCACGCCCGAAGGTGGCCGGATTGTCGTTCGCGCCGGGCGTCACCCCAGCGGCGACCTCAACCTGGTGGTGGCCGATACTGGCATTGGAATCTCCGAGGAAGATCAAACCCGGATCTTCGAAAAATTCCGGCAAGGCAGCGCCGTGCTTCCCACGGGCGACGCCATGACTAAGGAATACTCGGGCACCGGCCTGGGCCTATCCATCGTGAAGGAACTCTGCAAACTGTTGGGCGGTGAAATTTTGCTCGAAAGCGAGCTGGGCAAAGGGAGCACGTTCATTGTGCGGTTGCCTTGGACTCTGCCCGACCATCCCGAAAACGGCGACATGAGTTCCCGCATGCACGATGGCTTTTTGAATGCGCGACCGCACCACGCCCCACGCCAACCGCTGGGAACGACCGGCAAGGAATGATCGGAGACAATCCAGAATGGGCAAGCGACCGCCGATCAAAACGGAGTTGCTGAAACGCGTTGCGGCAGCGATTCAAGCATGCTGGGAAGCCGGCAATCCTGTCGCCGGAGGTTCGCCGGAGAGTTGGAACCAGCTTGCCAGCGTGGCACTTCGCCGAATGCTTTCGTTTTCACGCCGTGGAGTTGCGAACTCGGATCGTGAAACGCAGGTTCGCGATGTTGCCCTGGGACTCGTTCATGCCATGGAATCCCGACCCCGCCTGCTCGGCCCGCTCTTTGAGGATTACCTGCACGTTGCCGCGGCAGCGCTGGATGCCAGCGAAAATTCCCACCGCAGCCGGATTTAATCGATAACGCCGCCGGCAGCCTTGACGGCCGATCGTTCGCCGGGATATTGCTCGTCGAGCATTTCCACCACATTGCCCGATGGATCGGCGATATAGGTGCTTTGCGTGCCGTCGCGATGGGTCTTCATTGGTCCAAACCGTTCGGCATTCGGCACCATGAACCCCAGGTGCGGCGGGTGTTGTTCCGGCACGACCAAAGCCAACTGCACATTGGCGAATTGGATCATCGCCCAGGTGTCGTCTTCATAGACCACTTCGCACCGAAAATGATCGCGATACCAACGCAACGACTCCTTCAAGTTGTGCGTCAAGACGGCGATATGATGCAGCGAATCGAGCTGGGGTAAACCGTTCATGAACATCGCCAGGCTTGAGTATCCGAAACGTGAAATCTTGGCCTGCTTTATTCTATCGGCGCGGGGAATTCCGGTCAGGTGCGTCCACGCGGGCAAAAGATCACGCCTTCCGGAAGCGGGCAACTACCCTTGCTTCCGCACGTACTTATCCAGTTTCTCCAGACGCGAGCTGATTGCTTTTTGCCGTTCCAGAAACATCGCCAGTACTTCCACTATCAGGAACATGGCGAAGAAGATCAGGGCACCGGTGAACCACTGAAACCCGGTCGCAAAATACGTCGTGGTCGAAAGCAACAGCCAAAACGCCGACAAGATGCCGGAGAGCCGGGAAACCACGCGAAGAAAGTCGGGGTCGCCAAACCAGTCGGCGAATCGCTTGCGTTCTTCCTCAACCATGCCCGGCATTTGCGGAGGCATGCCCGATGACATGGGGGGCGGTCCATACGGTGAGCTGCCAAAGCCCGCCGGAGGCGGCATGGCCGGCCCCGACGCAGGCGTTGCAGCCGGCGTGGAGGCGGTTGGCGCCGAAGCATGCCCCGAACCCAACACGCCCGACAGTTCCGGCAGTTGCGCAGCGGGCTTCCAATCCGTCATGCCGCTGCGCCACACCAAATCGTCCGCGGCCAATTCGCCGTTTTCTGCCCTGCGTTTCAGTTCCACCAGCGGCCAGGGACCAAACTGATTGCCGCTCTTGGTGGCCACGTGCCACTGTGGTTTATCGTCTTCGGGGAGCGTGCGCTCGGCCTCTGGGCTCAGTTTGTAGCCAAAGTCGTCATCTGCCGACGTTCCGCCGCCGGGCCCGGTGTCTTTGTTGTCCATGGCGCGAGTCTTGAAAGAACTGGAGAACGATGCCTTTGAAAACGCGCCTGGCCAGTAAAAGCTCGGGCGCCGGGTTCCATCGTATTCACCCAGGGAGAAGACGCTCAACTCAAATATAGGTGTTGATCAAATTCTCCAGGAACTCTTGCCGTCCGCTGGAATTGGGAGCCGCTTCGCCCTTTTGCAGCATGACGTTCGAAAGCGATTCCAGGCAGTGCTTGCCGGCCTCGATTTCCGCGCCCAGCCCGGTATCCCAACTGGCATAACGCCCCCGTACGAAATCCTCGAGTTGGCCATCGGCGCGAATGGCCGCGGCGATCTTCAGCCCTCGGGCGAAAGCATCCATGCCGCCAATGTGGGCATGGAACAGATCGTCGGGCTCGAAGCTTTCGCGGCGTACCTTGGCGTCGAAATTGATTCCCCCCTTCAGCCCGCCGTACTTGAGAATGGTGAGCATGCACTGCGTGGTGAGATAGATATCGGTGGGGAACTGGTCGGTATCCCAGCCCAACAGCAGGTCGCCGGTGTTGGCATCGATCGAACCCAAGAATCCCTGGTAGCCGGAGTACTCCATTTCGTGCTGGATCGTATGCCCGGCCAGCGTGGCGTGATTGGTTTCGAGATTCAGCTTGAAGTGATCGGTCAACTCATAAGCGCGCAAGAAGTTGATGCAACTCGCGGCGTCGGAATCGTACTGGTGCTTGGTTGGCTCCTTGGGCTTGGGTTCGATGAGAAACTGTCCTTGAAAGCCGATTTTTTTGGCGTAGTCGACGGCCAGGTGCAGGAACCGGCCCAAGTGGTCCAGTTCGCGTTTCAGGTCGGTGTTCCACAAGTTCTGATACCCTTCGCGCCCACCCCAAAACACGTATCCTTCGCCGCCCAACTCGGTGGTCACTTCGAGCATCTTTTTCACTTGGGCGGCCGCAAAGGCGAAGGCCTCGGCGTTGCAACTGGTGGCCGCGCCATGCATGTACCGCGGGTTGCTGAACAGGTTGGCGGTTCCCCACAGCAGCTTGATGCCCGTCCGCTGCTGCTCCTCCTTAAGCACTTTCACCACGGCGTCGAGGTTGGCATTCGTTTCCTTTAGGGTTTTGCCCTCGGGCGCCACGTCGCGATCGTGAAAGGTGTAATACCGCACGCCGAGCTTTTCGAAGAATTCGAAGGCTACCCGCACGCGTTTGATGGCGTTCTCGACGTTGTCGACCGGGCCTTCCCAGGGTCGGTGCATGGTGCCGGCTCCGAAGGGGTCGCTGCCGGTCCCGCGAAACGTGTGCCAGTAGCAGACGGCAAACCGCAGATGGTCCTGCATCGATTTGCCTTCGACCACTTCGTCGGCCCGATAATGCCGGAAGGAGAGCGGGTTCTTCGAATGCGGACCTTCGTAGTGAATCTTGTCAACTTGGGCGAATGCGGCCATCGATGATCACTCCGGGCGAGGAGGCACTGTTTGGGTGTTGGCCGTCAATGTGCCAGAAACCAAGGGCCGGTTCAACGGGGGCGGCGGCGAACATTTCAACGGAGACTTGCTTGTCCCCGAATTTTGCGCCCCTTGCTCCCAAACGCCGCGGCCATTCTCGATTGCAGGTAGATCGCTGTCGCGAGATACTACCTGCCTGCCACTGGCAATGAGCCGCAACTCTTTGGTCGGGGCGAACCCTGAACCCGTCTGCGCGCAATCGGCGGCGATTCTGTCCGCAATTCTACTTGCGGATGCTCGTCTTTGCTGTGCCGGTGATAACCGCCATTCTTGCGGGCGGGATCGCCATCGCCCACAGCGCGAAACCGCCAGTTGCGTGTGATCCCTCCTCCGATCCCCCATCGCCAGGCAAGGTTAGCGTCGCACGGCCTCTTCGGGCAGCGGGGGCGGGGGCAATTCCAGCAAAACTTCGAGGTTGGCCGTCAATTCCTGGTCGGCCAGTTTCCACCGTGCGTCAAAACTGCGGCACCAGTTCAACGGCCGAAACGCATGCTGACCTGCCCGACTGTCGTCGGCCGCGTGCGTCCAGCGCGAAATTCCCTCGGCATCGTGATTGAGCACAAATTCGCCCCCCGTTGCACTCACCAACTTGCCATCCACGATTTGTTCGGCAGTCGTCAGGCAGTCTTCCACCGGCACGCCCAACTGATCGTGCAGCGAATTGAGAAAGTGCACGCTGCCATGCAGGGTGCGGCTTGCTTGCCGTTGTGCCATGGGGTCGAGAAACACGGCCACGGGGCTATCGCGCAGGTCGTCCAAGTGAATGTGGTTCTCGTGCGGGCCGGGACCAGGGTCGTTTGCACCAAACTGGATGCTGGGAATCAGGGAGTCGCCGCCAAATCGCAGCGCAAGTCCACCGCCGCCGCTCATCAGTTGGGCAAGCTGCATTACCAGCGGCGTGCGCGTCATGGGGTGGGCTGCCAGATCGATCTTCACCCGATCTTGCTTGCCGCCGGCTTCCACTTCGCGTTTCAGCCCCACCATCACCGCCGGCATCCGCCCCCAGTCGTTCTGATAACTGCGGACGAACTCGCGATACTGAGCGTCTTCTGCGGCGGTTACCTGGGTGATGGCGACATCGGGCACCGGAATCATGCTGCCATACCCGCCGCGCAACGAATCCCGGACTTTGCCGTTTACAAACGCAATCCGGCTGCCGTCGGCGGTTTCGTTGAAGCCGCGGGGAAGAAAGCCGCCTTCGATCAGTTGGTCCACCGTGTCGTGCGGCTGGCCTTCGGTTCGGGCCGCATGTTTCGCCAGCATGGCCGCCTCCATGCGGACGTGCGCTTTCAAACGGCGCATCATTTCCACGCGATAGTGCGGGCTGGCCAACTGATCGAAGAAAGCGCTCGACAGGTAGGCGAACATGGTGTCGCGGCGATCCAGCGGCATTTGCCGCCGGGCTTGCCGGAATTCGGCAGATTTACCCAGCGAACCCTGCCCACTGCTGGCCTCGAAAAACCGGGCCATCGTGGTTTTCGAAGTGGTCACAAAATGGTAATCGCCGATCACGGCATAGTACGATCGAACCCGATTGTCCGGCGTGTGCAAGTAAGACACCGTGCGGCCGCCCACCTCGACATCCTCGAGCACGGCGTCATCGTATTTTTTCAAGGCCAGCCTCCGTTGGCCGCGAATGAAGTTGCCGAGCACATCGGAATTTTCTGCGCGGAGCAAAAAGCCAATCGCCGCCCCTTCTCGCAGAAACGCGTCGCTCCCCACAATGGCGGCGTCTTTAATCACCCAGGGACCAATCACGTCGGCAAACAAGATGTCGCGAATTTCGAGCCGATCCTGCATCCGTTCGCTGATTTCGTACTTCACGGCCGAAGTGAGAAACAGCGTGCCCAGGTCCCCCTCCGCCCGGTCGATCAGCGTTTTCAACCACCAAAAGTTGGGAAAGTTGCCAAACCGCAAATAGAAACACTCTTCGGGAACGTAGTTGGCCATCTCTTCCATGGCGACGTCCTCCGCCACCGCGCCTGGCTCGGGAAGCGGCTCGGCAGCCGGCGGGACCTCGGGGGGTGCGGCAGGCGTTCGCTGCGGCCGCGGAAGATCGGCCAGGGGTTCGCCCGAATTCGCCAGCAAGATTTCGCGACTCAGTTTGCGTTTGAGATCGTCGGCGCCCAACAGCGGCGCAAAAACCGAACCCATCGTCGGCTCGCCCAGCAATCGACCCAAGCCCCCCAAGATCGGGCGATCTTCCCGAGGCGCCGGCAGATTCAATCGCCGCGCGAGGGTGAACCGCAGGTAGTTCTCCACGCCTTGAGGGTAATCACCTTGCGTTGTGAACAATCCCGACGTTCCCCGATAGCCTTCCCACCAACCGGCCAACAATTCGCGATGCAGCGCCTCGTCGCGACGCGGATGAACGTCGGTCTCAAACCGCTCGGGCAAATGCACGCGCAGTTTGAAGGGTTGATCTCCACGGAACAAGAAGTAGGCCGTGGTCGCGGGAATCGATTCGCGCCGCCCTCCCAGCACTCCTTGAATCAAGCCCCGCAAGGGCCTTCCCTGGTTATTTGACATCCTCGCGGTATACAGCACGCGCCCGTGCTCTTCGTCGGCGAAAAACGGCGGGGGCGGGTCCTCGGCCAACAGCCCCTCGGCGAGCAGTCCCCCTTCCATCACCAACCGAGGGTCGATCGGCAATCCGCCCTCTCCCAAAATGCCTTCCACCAATCCTCCTTTACCCAAAACACCCCCTTCTCCCAAAATGGGAGGGCGGGGAGGCACGATGCCGGAACCGCCAAACAGTCGGCGACGTGGCGGCGGTTCGACAGCAGGCTGACCTCCCATATCGAGCGTGATCCGCCCCACCCCAAAGGGTTCCCCTGCCACGGCATCGACTTGCAAGTCGCGAACTTCCGCCCGTGCGGTCGGGCTGGCCGTTAGCAGCAGCGAGAGGGCCGTCGCGCCCCAGCTCCAGGCAATGGTTCGGTTCATGTTAGAATCCGTTTCTTCCGTAGATTGATTCGTAGCCGCCCCCCGGGCGGAGCAAGTTTCCAAAATTTCCGCCGGGCGTTTTCTAATTACTTGCTGCCCCGAGTTCGGGGAAGTAGGACAGCGTTTCCTTAAAAATGTGTTTTTCGGCGATATCCGTCAAGAATACTGGCAGGTTCTGCCCCCTGCTTCAAACGACGAGGATGCGGAAATGCGGTTTCGAGACCGAGTGATGATCGTAACCGGAGGTAGCAAAGGGATCGGGGCCGGCTGTGCCCGCGTGTTTTGCGAAGAGGGAGGCCAAGTGGTGATTGCCGACCTCGACACCGACACGGGCCAAAGGTTGGCCGAAGAATTGACGAGTTTGGGGCCGGGTCGCGCGATCTGTGTTCGCTGCGACGTGCGGCACGAAGACGAGATTGCCGCCGCGATCGAAAAAACGGTGGCCCAATTCGGACAACTGGATTGCCTGATCAATAACGCTGGCTGGCATCCGCCCGCGCTGACGATCGAAGAAATGAGCGTGGCCGAAGTGGAAGACCTGTTTCGCTTGAATTTTCTCAGCACCTATGCAGCCTCCAAACATGCGCTGCCGCACTTGCGAAAAACGCGTGGCACCATTGTGAACATCAGTTCCATGACGGCCGTGCTGGGGCAAGATCGCGCCGCGGCATACGCCGCCAGCAAGGGCGCTCAACTCAGCTTCACCAAGGCCCTGGCCATTGAAACAGGCGCGTACGGGGTGCGGGTCAACGCGGTGCTCCCCAGCAATGTCGATACGCCATTGATGCGAGCTTGGGCCAACTCGCTGCCCGACCCCGACGCCGCCGTGCAGCGAATGGCCAACTTGCAAGTTTTCAAGAGATTGGCGCAACCGGAAGAAATTGGCCGCGTCTGCCTGTTCCTGGCCAGCGACGATTCCAGCTTTGTCACTGGACAGGGGATCGAGGTCGAAGGCGGCTCGAGCCTCGACTATTGAGAGCGCGACGCGAGGCCAGTACAAGCGGCGGAGGACCGTGCACCGGCCCACAAAGCGGCGTTGCGCCGACACCTTACGAACCCGCGATCTTTCCCGCTGCGTACAGAGCGAGCGCTTCTGGGTAAGCTTCGCACTCGGCCTCGAACACCCGCGCGGCCAAGGTTTCGGGCGTGTCGCCCGGCAGCACCGGCACTTGCCGCTGCAGGATCATCGGGCCGTGGTCGTACTCGTTGTCGACAAAGTGAACCGTGCAACCACTCACGGGGTCGCCGGCGGCGAGCACCGCTTCGTGCACGCGCCGACCATAAAACCCCTTGCCGCAATGCTTGGGAATCAAGCCGGGGTGGATATTCACCACGCGGTTCTCGAAATCGGGGGGAATAACGAGCTTTTTGAGAAAGCCCCCGCAAACCACCAGGTGGGGGTTCGCCTCGCGGCACAGGTCAAACAGCCGCCGGCTGGCGATTGCGTCGCTGCCCAAATCGCGCCACGAAACCACCGCGTTGGGCAGTCCATATTCCTCGGCGATCTGCAAACCGTAGGCGTGGGCCGTGCTGGAAATGACCAGCTCGATGTGCGCATCGAGTTTCCGGTGATGAATCTTGTCGATCAGGTTGCGCAGCGTGGTGCCGCCGCCTGAAATAAGCACGACAATCCGCAGCGGCGAAAGTGGAAAGGCTCCGTTCAATGTCCAACTCGCAATGCAACGAATTCCTTACACCTTGCGCACATAAAGCACCAAGGGGGTGTCGCCCGCCTTGGTTTCCAATCCTTCCACGCCCGGAAGCTTTTTCAATTCCAGCGATTGGGCCAGCGTTTCGCCCTGGATGTGGTCGCGGAATCGATCCACCGCGGCGGCCAGGGTTGCGTCGTCAGCCTCCAAGCCAATTTCGATCCGGTCCGAAAGCTGGCAGCCAATGCCCTTGCGGCGGTCTTGAATCGCGCGGATCACATCGCGGGCAATGCCTTCGGCGACCAGTTCGTCGGTAAGTTCGGTGCTGAGCACGACCACGCACGACCTGCCCTGGGCGGCCGCCCACCCTTCCTTCGCCTGCAATCGCACTTGGACGTCTTCGGCATCGAGATTGACCGAATCGCCACCCAAATCAAGGGCGACCTGCCCTTGCTCGTTAAGCTGCTTCAGCAACGCGGCCGGATCGGCAGCCCCCAGCGCCTTGCGGAGCGCCGGCAGTTGTTTGCCGAGTCGCGGCCCCAGCTTGGGCAGGTTGGGAAGCACCGTGTAGCTGATGTACTCATCGGCCTCGCGGGTGAATTCGACTTGCTTGACGTTGAGTTCCTCGCGGATCAGCGCGGCATGCTCGGCCAGCCACGCTTGATGGGTTGGCTCGGCCAGAATCACTTCGACCTTGGAAAGTGGTTGCCGCACCTTCAGCCGGGCTTCCATCCGTGCGGCCCGACCCAGCGATGTGATTTCCCGAAGTTGCTCCATTCGCTGCGAAAGCTGCGGGGCGATGATTGCTTCGTCGCCCGTGGGGTAATCACACAAATGCACGCTTTCCACCACCCGATCGGCCAGCGGAGCCACGGCCAGATTCTGCCACAAGGCTTCGGCCAAGAACGGCGTGAAAGGAGCGATTAGCTTGGTCGTCGTCACCAGGCATTCGTAGAGCGTCCAGTACGCGTCGGACTTGTCCACGCTGCCGCCCGAAGCCCAAAACCGGTCGCGACTGCGGCGCACGTACCAGTTGGAAAGCACGTCCACAAAGTTTTTAATTGCCCCGGCTGCCGCGAAGTTGTCGTAGGCGTCCATGCGAGCGACCACCGTGCGGCATGTTTGCGCTAGTTCGCTCAAGATCCAGCGATCGAGTTCGCTCCGCTCCTTTGCTGGGCGGAACGATGGCGCGGTGGCCAGCACATCGGTGGCAAGTTGGCCTGCACTGCCTGGGATTTCATCGGCCGGGTTCCAGCGATCGTCGCTGGTGGCGTAACCGATCAGGAAGTTGTAAACGTTCCACAGCCGCAACAAAAATTCGGGAATGCTGTCCTTGATCGCCTGTTCGCTGTAGCGGATCGAGGTCCAAGGCGCCTGGTTGGCGAAGAAATACCACCGCAGGGCGTCGGCCCCGTAGCGGTCGAAAATTTCGTTGGGCTCGCGGTAATTCCGCTTGCTCTTGGACATTTTCTGCCCGTCTTCGCCCAGCATCAGTCCCAGCACGATGCAGTTCTTGTAGGGGTGGGGGTAGGAGTGAACCTTAGGCTCGAACGCGTGCGGATCGGCCTCTTCTTCAACAACTCTCGCGATCTCTTGAGCGAGTTCCGATCGTTGCGATGGTTCGCTGGCCTCTTCCCCAAACAGCAGCGTGCTGATCGCCAGCAGGCTGTAGAACCAACCCCGGGTTTGATCGAGCGCTTCGCTGATGAAGTCGGCCGGGAATTGATCCTCGAATTGCCGCTCTCCCTGGTGCGGGTACCCCCACTGGGCAAACGGCATCGCGCCGCTGTCGAACCAGCAGTCGATCACTTCGGTTACGCGGCGCATCCGCGCGCCGTCCGCAAACGGCGAAGCGAACGTAATTTCGTCGATGTACGGTTTGTGAACCTTGAGATCATCGACCAACTCGGGATTCTGCTGCTTGGCTTTCTCCCAAACTTCAGTCCCCTGCACGCCGGGCTGCGACAGCAACTCTTCGTAACTGGCGACCGCCGCCATTTCGCCGGTTTGCTCGCACACCCAAATCGGCAGCGGCGTTCCCCAATACCGCTCGCGGCTCAAGGCCCAATCGACGTTGGTTTCCAAAAAGTTGCCGAACCGCCCGGCTTTGATATGCTCCGGCAGCCAGTTGATTTTGGCGTTGTTGGCCAGCATCGCCTGCTTGAATTGCAATGTCTTGATGAACCAGCTCTTGCGCGGATACTGGATCAGCGGATCGTTCTCGGCCCTCCAACAGAACGGGTAGTCGTGCAGGTACTGCTCCTGGTGGTACAGCAGGCCGCGTTCCTTCAGATTGCGCGCGATGTCCTTGTCGCAATCCTTGACCCAGCGGCCGCGGCAAAACTCGGGGGCTTCGTCGGTGAACTTGCCGTCGGGGGCGACTGCATTGATAAGCTGCGGACCGGCGCCGGGCTGGAATCGCGATTGTTCAGCAACGAGCAAATCGTAGTCAACTTCACCAAACGCGGGCGCTTCGTGAACCACGCCGGTACCGCTTTCGGTGGTGACAAAGTCGGCGGAAGTGACTCGCCATGCTACGAACTGCTGGCCGTCCGCCGCCAGTTTGCCTCGTATTTGGCCCAATGAGCGATAGTAACAATCAAACGGCGGCACGTACCTGCGACCAAGCAGTTTCGTTCCCTGGCAGGTTTCGAGCACCGTCAATTCGCGTTTCACCTTGCCAGCGATGGTTTCCACCAGGTCGGCGGCAATGATCAGCTTCCGCCCCAATTCCTCGTCTTTCACCACCGCATACGTTAGCTGCGGGTGTACCGCCACAAACTGGTTGCTGGGCAGTGTCCAAGGCGTGGTGGTCCACACCAGCAGGTCGGTATCGGTTTCTTGCCCAGCGTCGTCCAACAGCGGAAACCGTACGTACACGCTGGGGTCGGCCACCTGCCGATACCCTTGTCCCACTTCGCCGGACGAAAGCGCCGTTCCGCCCTGAGCCCACCACCAAACGATCTTGTGTCCCTGGTACAGCAGCCCTCGATCCCAAAGTTTCTTGAGCGCCCACCAAACGCTTTCCACGTAACTTTGGTGGTACGTCACGTAGGCTTCGTCCAGGTGGATCCAGAAGCCGAGTCGGCGGGTAAGATGTTCCCACTGCTGCATGTACCGCCACACGCTCTCCTGGCAGCGGTGGATGAACGGTTCCACTCCGTAGGCTTCGATCTCTTCCTTGGCATGGATGCCAATGTCTTTGCAAACCTCGACCTCGACCGGCAATCCGTGGGTATCCCAGCCGGCTTTGCGGTCGCAGCGATATCCCCGCATGGTGCGATAGCGGGGAAAAAGGTCTTTAATCGCTCGGGTGAGGCAGTGTCCGGGATGCGGCAGGCCGTTGGCGGTCGGCGGACCTTCATAGAAGATGAATTTTGGCGCGCCCTCGCGCTGCGCAAGCGACTTTTCGTAAATCTGCCGCTCGTCCCACAGCTTGAGGATTTCGGTTTCCAGGGTGGGAAAGTGAACGTTGCTGTCGACGGGGCGAAACATGCGCAACAAGCAGGAGAAACGAGGAATGACGGCGCCGGATGGCAGGCGATCGACCGCGAACCTCACCATTATTCCGACAAAACGAGGAGTAGACCACGAGGGGGGCGGCTTTGCAATGGAGCCGGTTCCAAGCGGTGTGCGACGCTCGAAAACACGTTTGCCCGCGGTAAAGTCAACTCATGAATACGGTTCGAGCGTGGGTATTGCTTCGGGTCGCTCAGCGGCGGGTCCCGCACATTCTTGCACATGTCGCCGCTTTCTGGACCGAATGTGCGACAGATTTTCACATCTCCCCAGGTTGGCCACCGACAGATTAATCCGTATGATACTGTTGGTTTTACGAAGAAAATCCATGCGGGCGAGCGGTTCACCCCCAATCCCCCCGAGCAAACTGACGAACCCCCACGAGACTTTCTCCGATGGCGAAACAAGGTCCTCGCAAAAAGCTTCCCAAGGAACTCGCGGTCATCAATGCCGACAACTGCACCGGTTGCGAATCGTGCCTGGAGGTTTGCCCCGTCGATTGCATCGAGCTCAAGAAAATCGACATGGGCGTCATCAAAGGCACGCAACAGTGGTGCGAAATCGACCTGGAACGTTGCGTGGGCTGCGAGGTTTGCGTGCATATCCCTCAAAAAAAGACCAATCCGTACGAATTGACCGTCTGCCCTTGGGACGCCATCGAAATGGTTCCCACCGAAATGGTGGCCCAAGTGGTGGCTCAAATCGGCGGTCCTCCCGAATATATCCAGGAACACTGGGATCGCTTGGTCGGAACAGCCCAGCACTTGGCGGAATTGAAGGCAAGCAGTTGATGCACCCCATGCGAGGGTGTTCTGATCGCCAGCCTGTGGTCGCCGTTTCCCCATGGGGCTGATGGCCAATGCGACTTCTCTCCTACAACATCCACAAAGGAATCGGCGGCGTTGACCGCCGATACCGGTTGGAACGGATTTTGGAGGTGATCGACCACGAACAGCCCGATCTCATTTGCCTGCAAGAGGTCGACAACGGCTGTAAACGGTCGAGCCATCACGATCAACCCCGGTTGCTGGTCGAGCATTTCAAGGCCGAGGGCCATTGCTACCAGCTCAATGTGAAGATCAAGAATGGGGGTTACGGCAATTTGCTACTCTCTCGGTGGCCCATTCTGGAGCGGCACCAGCTTTCGCTCCGGCTTAAGTGGCGCAAGCCGCGCGGAGCCCAATTGGCCGTGGTCGACAGCCCCCAAGGCACGTTCCATTTGGTCAATTGGCATTTGGGATTGGCCGAGAAAGAGCGGCAATGGCAAGTGGCGCATTTGCTTACTCACCACACGTTTAAAGCCTTGGCCGACCTGCCGACTCTGATCGCGGGCGATTTCAACGATTGGCGCAACCAACTCGCTAAGAAAGTGTTCGAAGAACACGAATTCGAGCAAGCCACGGCGCCCGTTTCCCGCTACCGGTCGTACCCGGCGTATATGCCCGTGGCGTCGCTCGACAAGGCGTTTCACCGAGGCGGCATCGCCGTGGAGCATGTGAAAGTGGTTCGCTCCAAGTTGGCCCGCCAGGCTTCAGATCACTTGCCACTGGTCATCGATTTTTCGGTCAAGTAATCGTCCAGCAGTTGCTCCAGGCAGGCTGAAATGTGCCGGAGAATTGGTTGCTTGCCCCCTGGGGGCGGCGGTAGAATGTTCCCATCCATGCCGGCCGATCTTTTTGCAAACCCGCTTGGCCGCAATCACCCTCCCATTGAGAGACCGCCTTTATGAAACAATCGCCCGTGTTCTGCCTGCTGGCCGTGGCCGCACTGTTTTCGGCAACCGTAGTCGCCGCCGACAAGAAGGCCTCTGAGGAGACTCCGACGGTGCTGAACTTCACCATGGAAGGCCTCGACGGCAAACCCGTCGACCTGAAAAAGTACGAAGGCAAAGTCGTGCTGTTTGTGAACGTGGCAAGCCGTTGCGGCAACACCCCGCAGTATGAAGGCCTGCAAGCCCTGCACGAAAAATACAAGGACCAAGGCCTGGCCGTGGTCGGCGTTCCGTGCAACCAGTTCGGCAAGCAAGAGCCCGGCACTTCGGAACAGATCGCCGCTTTCTGCTCCACTAAGTACGGCGTGACGTTCGACATGCTTTCGAAGGTGGACGTGAATGGTGAAAATGCCTGCGATCTTTACAAACTGCTCACCAGCGAGCAGGTCGGCAAAGCGACCGCCGGCAACATCAAGTGGAATTTCGAGAAGTTCCTCGTTGGCCGCGACGGCAAAGTGGCCGGCCGCTTTGCGCCGAAGACCGGCCCCCAATCGCCCGAAGTGATCAGCGCGATTGAAGCCGAACTGAAGAAATAGTTCGTCCTGGCCGCGATCTGAATCAAGCCGATCCGCCGTTTCGATTGCAAACGTCGGATCGGTTTTTTTATTGCGCCTTTCGCGCCGGTAGCCATCTTCGCCCTCTCTTTTTCGCATTTTTCGCGGAACTCACTCCGCCTGTGCGACGTCTAACAGCGCGCCCGGTACTGGGACCTTTTAACAACCAATTGTTGTTAGTCGCAGCACTTTCTACACTTTGGTTCTCTTCCCGCGTAAGGTTCACTCGCGACTTTCTTCGGCATAAGGAGCTGAAACATGGCAGCCTGGCGGCGACAGCGGATTGCCGGCGCGACCTTTCTGGTCGGTTCGCTCG